>Ga0209489_100534_pt1 | contig 72170 bp, 48 predicted proteins | sample SiratrowhiteBW_FD_187527 | JGI IMG/M metagenome (GOLD analysis project Ga0209489, IMG submission 187527) | Root nodule microbial communities of legume samples collected from California, USA - Siratro white BW (SPAdes) (version 2) | ecosystem: Host-associated > Plants > Roots > Nodule | place... | reverse complement strand
AAAAAAAAAAAAAAATATATATATATATATATATATATATATATATATATATATATATATATATATATATATATATATATATGTAAATTATCCTCAATTTAATCTCTAATGTATATAAAATTGTACATATAATTGTCAAATCAAGATTCGAAAATAATTATTTTCTTAAGTGTGGTCTCAAACCAAAAGAATAAGGATATAGACGGAGAGAGAAAAAAGGAAAAAAAAATCACATTCTAAATTTTCACTCATTTTGTACTTTTCTATTATTATTAGTACATCATTAATTTCTTCTCTCTGCTCTCTCCAATATAAATACACCTTTATGCGTTGAGAAAAAAAATATTAAAAAATATTTAATACATTAAAATTTTAAAAGAACTGAACTTTGTTAATTATTAAAATAAGATAATTTAAAAACTAGTAAATACTGATAAGATGTCACCATAAAGACAAATATAAAGAGAATTCTCATAAAGATAAGAACATGATTACTATTTTTTGGATAACAACATGATTAATTATGTACAACTGAAAAATCGAGAGTCTAAATTAACTAGTTAAACAAAATGTGTAAATTAGTTAGTATAAACTTTTTTATACGTGTTTAATTTTTATTTATGAAATCAAAATGAAAACATCTATTCACGTAACATAGCATGAACTTAATTTACATGAAGTAACAAAAATACCTATCATTCTTCATTAGATTTTATTTTAAATTTACCTATCATTCTTTTTTCTGTCTGTATTTTCATTTTAAACTTTCTTCTTTAAGTTTCCACCCTCTTTGTTTTCTATACCTCTTGTGGCTCTTATTTTGGCTCACAACCAACAGACATATATAGTATAATTATTAGTCCAAATACCCTTTCTAGCATGCATGCACCATATCATTAATTATATTAGTAGGCTGGTTTCATTAGTTAAAGACATTATTAAATCAAGATATTTGTTGGCTGATCACCAAACTTAATTAATGCAATGCATGACTGAAGATTAGAACCATTAAAAAAATTCAATTTGATTTAGTTTACTCAAATTATAATATAATTAATCTAAATAATAATATGTTTCAATTTAATTTCGTGGAACCACTTATAAAATTTATTTCAATTTTATTATTTATTAAAATAATGTAAGCATTATCTTTTTATGCTTGCTACTAATCTACAAAGCAAAACGAACAAAATTAGGTGTTATTTGTTGATTGATTACATTCATACAGTACATGGAATTAGGAAACATAATTTTAAAACACAGACATGTATATATTTTTCAACTTAAAATGAAAAATACACACACAGAAAAAAAATAAAATACAGAGCTACAGTACATGGAAGTGGGAGGGAAAGGTAAATTTAAAATAACATAAAAATACACTCACAATGGGTTGTAAAATAAAATATATTTTACGAAGGGAAAGAAAATTATCTGATCCAAGGTTTTAATAAACATATTTAATCAAAAGAAATATTCAACAAACTTACAACTAATAATAAAATCATTGGTTTCATTAAAACTTAGGTGGTTTGGTCAATTTATTTATTTTTATAATTAGAGATACTAATTGTTTTTCATAAAAGATTCATAGTCAAGTTAATTACCTAGAAAAGTATTTGATTTTACATAAACAAAATATTTGATTGTACAATTTGATTTAACTAAACAACTAATTTAATTTTGATATCGTTTTATGTTTTTTTGCTATTTTTGAATTAAAATATAAGTGGAACATTTATTACATGAAATTATAATATCTACATAACTTTAAAATATTTTGAAATTTATTTTGTGTATCACCTTAGATTTTTATTATCTAACTAAAGCGAAAATAATAACTTATAGACCAACAAACAATAATTGAGCTTAGAAACCATCAATAGCACAATTATTTTGTGAACCCTTATTTTGAATCTGTATTTCCACAATTGAGTTTGGAAACCATCAATCGCCTAGTCGTTTCACATTAACATAATCTTTATTTTCAACTTGTATCTCGATAATTGGATGAAATAATCAAATTGTTCTATTTATTTTCTTTTTCACTCTATTCTCTTCACGGTTCTACCGTTGTTATTATTAGAAGAAGGAAAGTGAAAGAAATTTCATTCTGAAAAGCTGTTTCCTGAACATATGAATTATGTTTTAAAAAGTTTGTTCTGAAAACCTCATTTTAAAAAATATGTCCTCAAAGATCTTCTGAAAAGTTTATTTTATAAGTCTGTTCTAAAAAACTTGTTTCAGAATGTATTTCAGAAATTTTATTTCAGAAATATTATTTCAAAAATCTTACTTTGTTTCACGAAACGTGTTTCAAAATGTATTTCATGAATTTATAAAAAAAAAAAATTCAGAAAAATTTTCACGTAATCCAGAACTCACTTTAAAGAAGTATAAAATAATTATTTTAAAAATTGTTGGGTTGCAGGTTCAAAATTGGGGAGTGCAGGTGGTAATGGCCTCACAATAACCAGTAAAGCCCGGCAGAAGAACGGGCTCGGATCCATCATGCAAATTGTTAATGACTCATTAGTTCTGATATTTTCTTCTCAAACTTAATTTGAAACTTTAAAACCTTTAGCTAAATTATAATTTTAACCTTTCTTATTTTTAATACATATTCTTGTTTTATTTTATCTTTTTTAAATTTTAGTTCTTAAATTTTAGAAAGTCAATTATAAATTTTGTATACATTTTTTTTTAATTAATTAAACTATATATTTTTTTGACAGAGATATGATATATTAGATTTACGGTTTAATCATATCAATATTAGATAAATAAAAATGTATGTAAAACCGAAAATTGATCCAAAATTACATTTTTTCTAAAACTTAGAGATTAAAAAAACAAGAGACTAAAATTGCACACAAAAGTTACAGGTAACCAAAATTTCAATTTTCCCGAAGACTATTATTAAAGCTTACAATTGTGTTATACTCTAAAGTTTAAATATAGTTAAAAAGGTGTACTCAAAATTTTCTGAAATAAGATACAAGCAAATATAAACTAATTCAATCTTACTGAAATTATTATTTCAAAACATCTTTAAACCTAAATTTCATGACAATAATGATTAAAAATAATTTAGAAAATATGTTTTTTATGAAAAATTTTAAAAACTAAAAAAATAATTAATATTTTTATTCAGAGTACAAAAATATTTTTTTTTTATATAAAAGTTTAGAATTCAAAAGGTAAACTTTCTTGAGAAGTGTATCTTGGTGATCGTCTTATAACTTTTTTCACGCATCTTCTAATTTTTAGTTCTACTGAGCATGAATGGATGATCTTTCACACATTTATTGCTATAAAATTAAGATTTGATTCAATGGGGTGGAATTTGACAAATTACTGTTCCTGGTTTCTCTGTATCAAACTTGATGGTTAAATTTAAATTGAATTTCTGAAGCAACTGTCTTACATTTTGAGGTCTTGATAATAGTCCAGGTTAAGTTTCCCACTCAACTGCTATATTAATTGTATTGCAGTAAGTATTATTCATATATTGAACATTTTCTCTCTCAAAATAATATACACAATAATTCAATAGTATAAGACTATGTGGAGAGATTTTAAAGTCCAAAGACCCAAAAAGAAAACAAATTTAGAAAACTGGTCTGTGTTGGTTTAAAAATTGGCTGTGCATTAAAAAAACGATCCAAAACTGGTTTTGCTTTAAACAATGGTTAAAAGCTACACAAATACACTGCTACTATAGTTCTCAATAATTTTATTTTCATTTACTGATGTCTTAATCAGTAGCATAATAACAAATGATAGCAAAATCCTTTAAATACTATCACCTCCCTTCTACCATGACTAATGACTAATGTTTAAGATTACAAACTTTGATTAAATTTTCCTATTTAGTTGTGAAGATCCAAGCCATATAATTAATTGTATATATATAATACATTTACCTCCCTATGTTTTGGGCAATTATTTAGCTCTTTATCTTCTCCTTACTCTTAGTGATTGCCAAGAACATAAGTCTATATGAAACAATTATTCCCAGTAAGATAGCAAGATCAACCCATTTGGAGTGACCCATTTCCACTTGCCATGTCTTTGTTAGTATTTCCTTGTCACTTATGAAGGTAGCTCCATCTTGATCACTAACCAACTTCAGACCAATGAACTCATTCTTGAACAATCCTTGGAAGGCATATTTGTGGAAGGAAACATAGTACATAGGGTATTTCCAAAATGGTTTGGGGAGATCATTTGGCAGGCGAAAGAATCCACCAGTTAAAATCATCACTCCCACAATTCCACCAGAGAGTGTGATGCCAGTGTTGGGATTTGGGAAGACACTTGAAACAACCATCATGAGGCTCTCAACCCACAATATGCATGCAAGTAATACACTAGAAAAGTAGATGCAACGTTCAAGTCCTGTGTGAAGTCCAGAAAGGTAATAAGTGATCACTCCAGGAATCAGTGACATCAGTACCATATATGGAATCGGTGATAACGTGTGGCTAATCACAAAAGCAGCAACACCATAGTGTCCATTCAATCTCTCATGCTTAAATACCTGAATCAGAAACAAAACGATGTTAGGAATAAGTACATTTTTTTCTTCTTTTATCTAAGGTTTCTTCAAGCATGTTGATTAATTGCATTTTGAATGGCCTTTTTACCTTCATTTGTTCCACAAATGGAGGGAATCCACCAAGAAGGGTTATGAAAGTTAGGACTGAAGCAACAAAAGAGACCAGTGCTCCTCTAGCCTGAAATATGCATGAAGAAAAAAATTATTATGTTATGCTTTAAATGCCATAACTCTGAAGCACTTTATCTACTTTACCTGTATAGATGAACTACTTGAACCAACGTCAAAGAATATAGTTCCCATACTAATAGCTGCTACTGTAAACATAGCTAGACGCAACCAATAATTGGTTACATCACGAAACAAGTGCACTGAAGATCTTCTCAAAAGAACGTAACACTGAGTAAGAAATGCAGTTTGTGTTCTGCTGCTCCCCATGAAACCATATTCCTAAATCCATCAAAAAGTTAGTCCTTCATATGTATAAAATCCTTGTTCTATACTATTGTCACACTGGCTTGAGTTCACCACGGCAATATGTTATATTATACTTACACTTTCACCTATTGCTGCTACTTCTTTCTGAACTTGGTTACTAATTTCAGAAGATTTATAAAACTTCACAAGGGCATCACCTACTGCTTCTTCTTTGCGTACTATTATTTGGAAGCGTTCTTTATCACCCTGAAAATAATAAAGATAAATCAACAAGGTTTTGTTGCCAGCTCTAAAGCATTGACATCTTAATGTTCTCACCAGTATGAAATCCTTGTTTATGATCCTCAAGAAATGATCAGAAGGGTTGTGGAGAGATGGACAAGGAAAGCCATTTGAAGCAAAGAACTACATTGAATCAAGAATACAATTAATTACAAGTTATAATCTCAAATGAATATGTTCATATATACAATGTTTATGACTAATTCAGATACTAACCTCGGTTGCAGCAGAAGTGGTGCCAAAATATACTGTTTCTCCTGAAGACAGAAGACAAAGATGATCAAATAGCTCAAAAACTTCACTACTAGGCTGATGGATGGATGCAACAATGGTCCTTTGGATGCCATCTCTTGTCTTTAGGCTTGCAATTCTGCTCATGACATAGTAGGAAGCTGCACTGTCCAGGCCACTAGTTGGTTCATCAAGAAGGAGAAGTTTGGGGCTTGTGAGAATCTCAATGCAAATGGCTAGTCTCCTCTTTTGCCCCTCACTAAGGCCTTTAGAACCCTTCCCTTTGATCCTTGTGTCAATGGTGTCTTGTAGACCCATTTGTCTGATTGTGAAGTCTGCTCTCTCTTTCTTCTCTCTGTTGGACATTGAGTTTGGAAATTGGAGATGAGCTGAATAGTAAACTGCTTCTCCTACTGTCAGTGTTGATAACACAGCATCATCATGTGTTACATATGCCTGGTTTCACAAGGTAAGAAAAAGAGATTAATGAGATTTCATTTCCTTCAAATAGTGGTCAGCCACTAAAAATGGCTACATGTTCTTCCTTTTTCTTCAAACAAAAGCCTTTGAGGGATTTCTCTTACAGAGGTTCCATAAGCCAGTGCATGTTTATGGCCATTAATTAGAATTTTCCCAGTTTGCTTTGAGCTTGAGACCAGTCTTCCTGCAGATTTTTCAAAAGGATTAAACTAAACATCTCCTCCACAATTTTTCTATATAAAAAATGATGCTTTGAAAATAGTTTGTTTTTAAACACAAGTTGTAATTAGAAACAAAAAAAATTCTTATAAATTGTAAAGAGAATGAGAGGAAGTAGAGATAAAATAATATTAAATTTATCACATATTCGTGAGTGATAACTAAACTTTATTAAAAAAAATGAGTATTTCCTGAAATATCTACCGCGTAAGAAGGTTTAACTTTTCTAAAATATAATGATACACTTTAAAAAATAAAATATATTTATAGTTGTTAATTAGTATATTATTGAAATTTGAGTTAATATTAAAATTAATAGCACTTGAAATTAAAACTTTATTATTATTATTATTATTATTATTTTCACTTTCCTTCTGTATTATTATAATTTTTTTATTAAAAATAAATAAATTAATAAGAAATATTTAAAGGGTGCTCCAATCTAAAAAGTCACTACAAATGAGATAACAAGATTCTTTAGAAAACTAAAATGCAAAAATAAGTATATGTCTTAGATATGCAATTCTATTCCTCTCTAAAAAAAGAACATGAATCTTTGTTATTTTTATTGATCTTATTTTTATTAAAAATTTAAGTATAAGTTGAAAATTTTGGATTAGGGATGATCTGAATCCCTTATAGATGAATGACTCATGCTTGTTCTTAAATCTTCCCACTCTATCTCCTTAGAAAAAAACTCAAGCAGTTTTTTGGCAGCCCTCACCAGCACCTTACATGTTATGCTTCAGGAATGTGGTATCAACTTCAGACAAACATGGAGGTCAATGTATCCATAAATTTTACAGTAGCTGACATTAATAGTATGCATTTAGCAATGACAATATGAAGATCCAATGATATTCCAATTCTACCAAGAAAATAATAAAATATGCATTTACCTGCTAAAGCATCAAGAAGTGTGGATTTGCCACAGCCAGAAGGACCCATTACTGCCAAGAGTTGCCCTGGTTTTGCATAACCAGTTAGACCCTTAAGAATTGCTTTCCTACCTTTCCTTCCGTTTGGAACTGTCACCTGCAATTCCTCCCATGTCAGGAAGATCCCCTCTTCCCTTCTCTTACTACTTCTCTTTCTTTCTTCCTCAATAGTGGCAACAAACTCATTGTTGGACTGCATAATCAAAGGAGCAGGACTACAAGTGGGGGATTCAATCAACATGACGATGATGTTCGGTTGTGAATATGATTGAGGATAGGTGGTGGAGGGATCTGGTTTCCTTGCATTATCGTATAAAAACTGCTGTCACATAAAATCAAACCATGTTTAAGTGCACCAAGAACGTGTTACACAAGGCATTTAAAATTGAAAGCATAGTAACATCAAGAGTATATAACACTTCACCTCTTCATCTTTAGTTCAATTTTTCTTCATACTTCTCCCATTTATACTTATATATTAACTCTTTCAATTGTTTAATAAACACTGTACCACGTTCTAATTCTTTAAGAAATATTATATAATTTTTTCTTGCAAGAGATTTTAAATCTATTAATATATTATAAATAATTAAGATTTATGCTTTATAAATGCTATACTTGCATTTTGTAATAAAAGATGGAAACTTGTAAATATATACTTAAATCAAAATTATGACTTAAAATTATTTAACATAAGAAGATGTCCTCTCTCTCTATAAATTATAATATTATCTTAAATTTACAAAACAAATTATTTTAAATGATTTTTTTTTAAACATAGTTCAATATGTTTGTATGTATATAAAATTCATTTTTAAGATAACATAAACAGATAAGCCTTTAAGATAAAATAAGTAGAATAGACCACCACATTTTTTAAAATAAACACTCTTTTACACATTGTTTTTATAATATGCATTTATTGTTGGTTAAAATTTGAGGACATTATAACTCTAAAATTTTAAAACCTACAAGAGAGGAACTCATATGAGAAGTGGAACCCCTGTATTTATAATTTCCATTACAGAAAATAATCATTAAAAAAGTGTTGATGACATATTTGTCATTGACTTGTGAACTTTACAATTCTTCAAATATATTTTTGGATATAGGTATATTAATTCCTTTATTTTGTTACTCTTAAATAGTAGTAATTTCTTTTATTATAATGATCTTTAAGTGTAATATTTTTAAAATTTAAAAAGTGTGTCTAATGTGAAAAGGACAATAATAAATATTTTAAAATAAATGAGGCATTTTGTATAAATTTTTAAAAAATGAAGGTAGCAATACATTTCAAGAAAATGTTAGAGAGTGTCGGTGTAATTTATTTAAAAATTATAAAATATTTTTGAACAGTATAAAAAACACATGAAAACTATATAAAATTGGTAATCTATAATAAAATATACAATAAACTATTACACTTGTAAGTACAAAATACATATAAGGAAGAGAGACAACGTTTTTAAGCTACAAAAGAAAGTATTGTCCATCTAATAGAAAGTTATACAAGTAACCTTTTTGTGTTTAAATGAACCTTTAGAAACCCTATATGCGATGAATATTGCTTGAAGACGTGGCACGATGAAAGAAAACTTTTAATTAAATATATATTTGACTTTCGGGTGTGAGAATATTTGTATAGTTCAAGTAATGAGAGTACAATCAATGATATAATTTTTTAATAGTTTTGTAAATAAATTTAATTAAAGTCATCTTCATGGGTTATACTATATTTTTTTTTCTAAAATTCCATAATGTAAGAGTTTTATAAAAAAAATTATTATAATATTTTTCTTTAAAATTATTAATAGAAAATTTAGTTTGAAATGAAATCATTATTTTTTTATTGTTTATAATTTTATTTAAAATTTAAAATCTTGAATTGTATGTTAAAGTCTTTTATGACCTAGGTGTTAAAGAAAGATGCCTAATAATATAATATTTCTATAAAGTATGATCAACTTCTGAACAAGATATGAAGTCACAAAATCTGCCTGTAAAATCTGTAAGGAAACATAAGTTGGATGTTAAGTACCATTTAAGTCTATTTGCCAGCCATGAATACGAAGAAAATGGAATTATTATATCACCAAACAAACCCCCAATATCTTGTTGTAATGAAAAGAATATCTTTGCTTGGTATGAAAAATACTTTAAAGTGTATACAAGAACTATTGGTTACACGTTCTTATTTTTAACTAGTTCTTTATTCTTCATTTTGATTTTAAAATGAAGAATATGAAAAACAAAAGGTTTGATCACAAGAATCATACTATGTTTATTTATTTATTTCAATATTGTAATCTATGTCTAAAATAGATATCTGTATATTTATCAGATCACGAGTTTTTTTTTTTTTTGTTTTGTGTCATGTTTATTTATTTTATATTTTTTTATAACTTATTTATATTGATTAGATGAATAATATATGAAATGAATAGATATTTGTTGGGAGAATTGACAATTAGTTATGCTTTTTCAACTATGTAACATTTGTTGGACCTCACTAAGTGAATTGACAATCAAAATTATTATTGTAAATCTTAAAAGTTTGTTAAGTAAAATAATATTTTCATCCAATTTTTATTTTCAGGTTGTATTAATGATTTCGGTAGCAGAGGTTAGTGGAGGTTAGGCGAATCAATATTTATAGTTGAATCGTGATATTTAGATTGGTATATTATTAAGTAAAAAATAATTATATTTAAATTATCAATTATAAATTTTAGTCTAATGATAAGAATTAATCTAATAATTAACATAAATTTTTAAATGATAATATATAATTATAAATTGCTTACATAATATCTTAATTAAAATGACAACTAATTATATATTATTTTTAAATTGAAATCTATTAACAAATTATATTATAAGTATATTTAATTTTTTTTATCAACGGATTAATTAAACAAGAGAATATATGGGTGTTCTAATAATTTTACATAAAATATATATTTAAAAATAATTTATACACATGCTTAGCTAACAATGGTTGTATCAAAGTTATTAAAACTCAGAATGAATTTGAATTTGATTATATGACATTTTATGATAGTTTTGATATAATGTATCAAACTTCTTGTGTTGAGACTCCGTAACAAAAATTTTTGTAGTGAAAAAGAAATATTAACATATATTGAATGTAGTTATAAGTATCATGTTTCATTTTAATATGTTTAAACAATTTTGGTCTTATTTTATTTGTCATATTGTGTTTATAATAAATAGACTTTCTTCTTGGACTATTAGTTTTAAGGTTTCTTATAAATTGCTTTATAAACAAAATCCTAACATATCTATCTTTAAATTTTGTATTGCTTGTGTTTTGCTTCTATCATAACGAGTAACAAAAAAAAAAAAAAATTGATTATAGAAGTAGGAAATGCAGCTCTTAAAAACTGGTAGCTTGATCAACTTGACGTGTTTCTACATGGTGACTTGAACGAAGAAGTATACATGACTTTGCCTTAAGGTTTACATGTTGAGAAGTCTATTTAAGTGTGTCGTCTCATGAAATCTTTATATGGTTTGAAACAAGTCAATGATCAGCGGTATGCTAACTTGACCAGTTCTTTGCATAACCTCGATTTTGTTCAATCTCCATCTGATCACTCTCTCTTCACAAAGAAGACTGACACTTCCTTCATTGTTTTTCTGATTTATGTTGACGATATCATTCTTGCTAAAGATAATATTAGTCATATGGATGAAGTTAAGAACTTTTTAAATGAAAATTTCAAAATTAAAGATCTTGCTCAAATAAATTTCTTCCTTGGCTTAGATGTGGTGTGATCAAAGAAAGGTATAGATATAACCTAGAAAAAAATACATTCTTTATATTTTGGCTGATTTTGGGATACTCGTCGCTAAACCTTTTCCTATTCCCATGACGAAGAATCCTTCGATTTTCCTAGCAATGGTATTAGAGCTGATGGTTTGTGGTGGTGATTGGCTCAGATGAATACAGTTTGATCCCTGTATCAAAATTCTTTATGACAGAGGACAAGTGTGTCCCGTTTAAGTGTGTAAACGGTGGTACAAGTGAGGATTGTTTGTGAGTAAGGTGTGTTTGAAAATGCTTCCACTCTGATATGGAAGAGGGACTCTCACTTGAGGGGAAGATTGTTAGGTATCCAAGTGTGAGTCTAAGTCCCACATTGAATAAAAATGAGAAAGTTGAGCAATATATAAGAAAGAAGACCTACAAACCTAATGCCTTAAGGTTTTGGGTTGAAGGTGATATCATTTCCTTATGTGGGTTGATTCTTGTCTCATTCTTATTTGATCTTCCTAGTGTTTCTCTCCTCGGATCTTACCAATTTATTCTGTGATAACCAAGCTGCTCATCACATAACAATCTCTAGATATTTTTACCAAAGTCTTCTATCAAACTACATTCAATTTCATTATTTCCAAAACTTGAAGTGATGGATTCTCATCACCCAACTTGAGGTAGACTATTGGGCTTTGTTTTTTTGTTTTGGGCTTAAGTTACCTTGTTTAAGGCAATTGCTCTCTACACCCCCACATTTGCTTCTTGCACCCCATTAGTATATCATAATGCCAGAAACACCCTTGCTAGAATATTCAAAAGGATAGCGGTGCACGGGATGCTGCTAAGTGGTGTGGACGTTCTCTGGTGACCGTGGTGGTAGGTGCTGCAAAGAAAGCTTCTCCAGCAGCGTCATTGTGAGTGGGAGGTAGGTGACTTTTGTTTTTGCATTACGTAGGGAGTGCAGAGTGGGTATAAGATTGTTGCAGTATTCGTATCTTGAAAATGGGTTTCGAAAAATGAATTCCGAAATGGGTTGTAAATGCCTTACGGAAAATGTTTTCCATAAAATGTTTTTGTATTATGGAAAATGTTTTTTGGAAGAGGGGGTGTGAGGACGAGTGCTTACGGAAAATGTTTTCCACAGTCCTCACACCCATTCTTCTGAAAAACGTTTCCCATAATACAAAAACCTCTTACTAAAAATGTTTTCCATAATACAAAAACCTGTTACTAAAAATGTTTTCTATAATACAAAAACCTGTTACGAAAAACGTTTTCTATAATACGAAAATCTCTTAGAAAAAAAGTTTTCTATAAGACAGAACCTTCTTACATACAAAACCCTCATACGAAATTTTTTTTCATAATACAAAAATCTCTTATAAAAAATGTTTTTCATAATACAAAATCCTATGACAGAAAATGTTTTCCATAATAGAAAAATCTTTTACAAAACACGTTTTTTATAATACAAAAATCTCTTACGCAAAACGTTTTCCGTAAGATATTTCACACCCCCACAATCCAACCCCCACAATCCAATCTCTTATGGAAAATGTTTTCTAAAATACCTTAACCTCTTTTGTCTTTATTAACAATAATATAAATATCCATTCACATATTTTATTTTAATGAGATGCAAAAAGCAAATATTGGGATGGAGAAAGCAATTGCCGTTGTTTAAAAGGACCTAACTTCTTTTGGTCGAATATAATAAATACAAAAGTTTTTTCCTGTTCATCGTTTATCCCTCTGTTCTCTCCGTTGCTATGTTATGTTCATCATCTATATGCTCCTCTAACCGTTTGTTTTCGTCTTCCACCTTTTGTCTTCCAATGTGGAAAAACAATACAAAGCTTAAACGTAGAGGTCAATTTATAGTTTTCCCATGAATGACTAGAGGAGGAAATGAAAATCTAGATACATAACCCATCTCACAGTTCCTCAATAGATATTGAATAACAATTGTTGCTTAATTTTTGGATAAGGAAAAAGTAGATGAGAGAAGAGAGGAGGTAATGTGACTAAATTTTTTACTACTACATCAGGTTTTATTAGTTCAATAGCACCTATGTTTAAATATTTAAATATCTTAAAAGAAAGATCTAGAAATTGCAAATAAAATTACAAACTAACAACAAAATATAACAATTTAATTTATAACTAAAACTATTTTGACAGAATCTCAAAGGCACGTTCTTAACAAGAAGAAACTTTTCTTCATATAATTAGAGATTGTGACTTCCCTAAATCTTTATGCCTTCTCTGGGTTTTTCGTCAGCAAATTTTGCTGTCAATGATGAAGAGTGGATAAATAATATAATTGTGCATTTTGATCAATAATAAAAGTAAAAACATAGGAATTTAAAACATGAGAGTACATTTACATAAATTTTTTAAAATAAAACAGAAATAGAAAATATATAAAACTTCTGACAATTTTGGAGGGTACATATTTGTTTTTGGAGCTGGCTTTTCCAACTTCAAAATTGACATGAAGTTGAATTGCCATTTCCCATAAAAGAAAACAAAAATCTATGACTCTTACGAATCTCTATTACTTTTTTAAATTTATTTTCAATACTTCATATTTAATCTCTTCCACTGTTACTACCTTATAACAATTAAATTTATAAAATATATACAATGAACATCTCTATTTATCTCATTCTCAAGTACCCAATCCAAAAAGATTGATTTCAACGTCTTCTTGCACATACACGGAAAAGAGTTCATCAATGCTGTGAAGAGAACATCTCGGATCAGACAAGAAAAAGAGCCGTTCTGAGTTTATACAATAACTTAAAATTTACAAAAAATTCATAAAAAACTTGTTGAATATAAACTTTTATAAAAAAATTCAGAAGAAACTCTAACCATATATAAAAAAATTGAGTAATGTAATCTCAATTATTTTATCTGACGACAATTAACGATCACAGTACAAAACGACTAGCATAGACGTCAAACACCTCAGAAGACGATAGTTGTGGTTCCTGCAAATCCAAGTCCAAGCCATTCATAATCCCAACTTCATAGATCACGGTTAAGGATTCCAATATATAAAGCTTATGTCTCATAGTTATAATAATGTCTGAAAGAGAGAAAGTAATACCTGTCTTAGTTCCATGCCAAGAAATCTGTTTAACAGCGAAGCAATTGGACCATTTAATTGCGTTATTCCTGTTTTTGTCCCACGAATGGTTGAACGCATGGCACTCAGCAAGCGACCATAACTCAAACCAGGTTCGTTTTGCACCGTTTGGATGAAACTATAGGTCAATGCACCAGTAGCTTCAGTGCCACTCAAGGCCTGCATGAACCACCCCACATCAATATTCATGAATCTTTCATTGTCTATGGAAGAATTTGGCAATTACAAGTGGGCAAAATATCACGTACATAGGTATCTATGGAGGTTTCACTATCTTCACAAGCTGAAATGGAAATAGCTAGCCCTCCATTTGTACCTTTATTAGCTCTGGGAAATCTTTGATCTTCCCATGAGTAATACCCTTCCCTGCATCACATAATGTTAAGATAGACTCTGAAGTGAACTTTAAGACGTAACTCAACATTACAAAATTTCCGACAGATTATTCAATTCAGAAATTACAAGCATTCGCGAAACTGACCTGTTCATCTTGCAGACAAAAGGTAAATCAAGAGCAGTCCCACTGTGGCATGCATCGACAATTGCATGAAGTTTAGCTCCACGTGGTAATGGTCTAACAAGTGCAGTGTTGATCTCGTCATCCACTATCTTCCCTTGCTCTTCGTAATCAACGGGGCATATTGCTTCATCAAGCCCATCAATTTCGTTGCCATCCATGTTCATTTGCTGAGTGCCATGTCCAGAGAAGTGGAACACCAATGAATCCCCTGATTGGGTATTCTGAAGCAGCCACCACATGGCCCTTCGAATGTTATATCTGGTAGGGATCCTTTCAGGGTTTCTCTCTTCCTTATCATCTGCCACAACCTTAATTCTCAATGTTACATTTTGCTTTAAAAGATGTAAAGTAAAAGAATAAGAATATGTTTATATCATGGATCTACCCTTTACTTCGGACTCCATGATCACAAATGTAGATACAAATCTTTCTTGGTTGAATCGATTTTCGAAAGTGTATGTCGTTTTCTATAACTAAAAATGTGAGAATAAAAATTAGTATCTTAAATTAAGATTTACTGATGTTTTATAACAATGTTAATATATTGACCATATTTTAGTTGTTACTTATTATCTACTTGAAATAATAGGTAGTGGTTGACGTATCAGTTAAGGTATTTTATTATCAAAACTAAAATAAACCACTTGTGTTACTTTGTTTTGCACTATTTATTTCTCATTTCAATTTCAATGCTTTTAGATAAAAAAGAAATACATCTTTAAAAATCTGAAAAGTTATTAAATGATATTTCTTGGATTCCATATTTTAGATAGTAAAGACTAAAACAAAATTAAAAAAAATATGAATTTAATTGCATGTTTTTCTATTCAATTATCATTATTCGAAGAATTGTATCATCTAAGTTCTTTTTTTGTTCAATTTTATTGTTAAATTATCAACTTTTATATATTCTGCCGAATTATATTCTAAAGAATTATATTGTACCATTTTTAATAAAATAAAATTATTTTGACTTCGTTTTTATTTTTCAAAACCTTTCTCATGGTACATAATTTGATACATAAAACATGTGAAAAACCTTAAGTAATAAAATTATGAAAGAACAACAGTTCAGTAAGAAAATATATAATATTTAAGTCAAAAGAGAAAAACTAGAAAATGAATTTTTGAGTACACAAAGCATAGCAGAAACTTTGTAAAGGCATAAGAACTAAACCTATAGTTATGAATTTGCAATGTCATTATCATAAAAAAAGTGTATAGGAAGACCTGTGAGCATGAGAATGGAGTCACTAGGAAAGCCAAACTGCTTAATGAGAAAGTATTTCATGCATTTTGCATCATTGATGGAGCCTTTTAGCTTGTAACTCTTCCCATGGTACCGAATTCCACACACCACAGCTCGCTTTGAACCATACGCATGGAATGATGGCCTTAGAGACTGAGGCTGAGGAGGATAAAACCCAAAACTATTTGCCCCATAATAACCACCACCATTGTTAACTGAACTAATACTCCTTATGGTATTCAAAAACCCTCTAAAACGACCTGTGAAACTGTGAAAGGAGTTGTAGGCTTGGCTCCAGGGAGCTGTGGAGGGTCTAATCTGGGTGATTCCATGGCACACTCCACACTCAAAGACATTCACCTCTGCTGGCACCACAAGCACAACTCCACAGTGGATGCATTTTTCTTGTCTACTTGCCATTTGTTTCACCTTTGTGTGATTGTTGAAGCTGGTGTGGCCTGAGAAAGAATGAAAGGTAATAGAAACTATGAAGGCATAGGAAAGTATATATAATTGTTTTTTCAAAGGTTTCTATGATCAAATTCAGCTTCTGCTATCTATTATGCAGAATAGGATTCTGATTCGTTTTCCAAGTGGAGAGTGAATATATTGACTTGCTTGTTTCTTATTTGTGGAATGCAGATTACCGCTAATCAAGAATCAGGAATAAGGAACCAATGAAATATAGCTTTCTTATTTCCTCTTATCTCATTCAGTTGAATAAACCTTTTCATAAATATCTGTACGAAAAAAATTAGAAGTATATTAAAGTTACTGTATAATTTAACAGCAACTTTTATTAGACAGCAACAGAAATTATAAGTATATTGAAGTTATTGTATGATTTAAAAGTTAATAGAGTTTAAAACCTCTGCAATTTAATATCTTTGTAAACTCCTAGCAGTCATTATAAAAAGTTGAAAAATTATAGTTTGACAACAGTATTAAAAAGTACTCCTAGATTACAACTGTGACGTGCACATCTATGATAATATTGGCAGGAGCTATTTTTGTTATTTTTTTGTTGCACTTGATGTTGGGTATTGTGTTAATTTTACGTTTCGAAAATAATTTGGTGGAAATGGATGGAAAAACTGCATTGTGGTTGCCACAGTCACAACCATTAGGTAATGGTTGCAAAAACGATAGGGTGAGAAAGGCACTATGCATTTGTCACAGTGAAAATCTTAAAAAATAAACCTTTACTTTTTTCACTCAGACAACATTAAATAATCTTAAAAATCTTAAAAGAAAACAAACCTTTATCTTTTTCACCAAACACAAATCATAATAGGTTAACACCAAAACAATAAACTCCTTAGGCAAACGGAAAACAACCAATGCAAAACCATAATTATGTTATCCAAAAAGACAATCATCCACCGAAGAATAAGAACAAGTATTTGATGTCAAAGAAAAGTTAAAAGAAACAGATCAAGGATCAACCTACATGATTGTGATAAGCAAGGTTACATTAAATATGATTGTCCTTGTTAGCTATGAAACAAAAGTTTAAGAAGAAGAAGAAAGCAAAGAACTATCACAAAAAAAAAAAAAAATATCATATACCACATGGGAAGACAATGTTTCCAGTTCTTCAAGTAGCTCAAGTGAAAATAAAGAAAAAGAAGTCAATCTTTGTTTGATGGCGTGTAGAATCGTCAAGTAAAATCAATGTGAGTATAGTTTAAATTTTGAAATGGATTAAAACTATGATCAATTACTTGATGTATTTAATGAATTATATGAAGAAGCAAAACATTTCTCTTATTTAAAGAATAGACTTAAAGGAGAGAATAAATGACTTATGAATAGATTAACGAATTGCAAGAGGAAAATAACAATTTGAAAATTGATATTGATGTTTTATAAATGACTTATGAAAACTCTTCATGCAATTGAAAATTAATTTCTCAAGAGAGAACTCATGATTGTGAGGATTGCAAGAAGTACATAAAAAAATTTAGTATCTTGTGAAAACTCTTACCAAATTCACATTAAGAAGATCTAGATGTACTCTTAAAGTATACAAAAGTGTGTTACGAATAAAGTTGGAATTGGTTTTACATATCGAAACAAACAAAAAGTTTTAAAAACTTCTTTAATTTTAGAATATCATCTGTATTATCATTTGTGACTTTTTCTATTGTTTGATAAAGGATCATACACCAAGCAAATGCTATATCAGAAATCATGGTTTTCTTAGTGGGAAGTCTGTTTGGATTTCTAAAAGGAAACCAAAAGAGTATTAATCCCAATATAAATTAGGTACCAAAAACTTTTTTTTAATCTGTTTTGCATATGTCTTGAAGCCAAAAAGTTAATATGAAATCTTAAGAGTGACTGCTCAAGACATACGGTGAGCACACCTTGTTTAGTATCATTCAACTTTATAACAAACGAGCATACCTTGTTTAGTATCATTCAACTTTATAACAAAGGTCTTGAGTTATTATTTGAGATAAATCATTATTTGATATGTTGTGGAACATCAAGTAGGTATTGGATGATTCTTGCATTCATTAACTGCATTTTATGAGTGTATTATTTGAATTGTGTTTTTGCATTGTTTAATCGATTATTTATTTTAGATTCATGTCACTATCTCATATTTTACAATTGGTTTTTGGTGATATGAATCACCATTCATACTTTCTTTTACAATTAGCATGGTTTTTTTTCACTGTATAGTGCTTGTTCCTAGAGAGAGGTCTTATGACTCATATTGGTGATTAAGTGTTGTTTTTAAAATTTGTTTATATTGATTGGTTGATTGATGTTCAATTTATTTTTTATTAATTCTTCGTGTATTTTGATACTTCTATGAAATGAAATGAATATCATGTTGCTTATTTTAATATCATTTTTTCCTTTCAAAGTTTTTATTTTCCTTTACTTTTTTATCATGTCGAAAGGGGTGGAAGATACTTGTATTAATTGTTTTAATAACCAATGTCATGGATTAATAACATAAGACTGTTTTGGTCAACCATCATAAAAAAGTGCCAAATTGTTAGCAAAACATGCAAAAACATTATGTGTTGATTTAATGATGATTTTGAGAATGTGTGCACCTCTTGTTGACTTGACTATGTGTTCATTAACTATTGGACTTAATTTCTTTGTCATCATCAGTTTAATAAAACCTTTCCTTAAAATTTTTGAACAAATTCACACTTCTTATTAATTGTGTTTTTAGTTATTGTTTATTTTACACTAAATAATAGTCTCATTTTTAATCTTGTCAATAAAACCTTGATTAACATTGGTCCAAAAATAATCCTGATTTAGGTTTTGATCAATATTGGTCGAAAAGAACCTCACCTAAGTAATATATGATATGAATTGAAAAGTAATCGTATTAATTATCAAACAAGAAATAATATATGTTGACAAAATAACTAATGTTAAATGAGAAATAAGACATTTATATCAGAAAAAAAAAGTCTGAGGATAAAAGATAATCATGAACTTAAAAAAAAAGAAAACTTCTCTCAATATAATGAAACAGCACAATATCAAGTCAACCGTAATCTGAGTCAAGTTTAAAATTTCTTAATTAATTAAAGTCAAGTCGGAAGAAAAGAAGAAGACATGATTTAAAAGAGGAGAGATGTAGAAAATTTTAAATTTCTTATTTTTTAAATAGAATTTAAAATTATCTAATTTTAATAAATCAAATTACTATTTTAAATTCTTAAAACTTTAATTTGTTTTAAAATTTTCTATTAAAGCAACTTATTTTTATCATTTTCAATCGGAATCATGTCATATGTCAAATTCTATTCTAACAGTTTTCTAATCAATGGTAAAAATTCGTATGCTACTAAAATGTTAAAGAAAACATCCAATGATATTTATTTTGTAAGATAATCCAAAATGATTGATTCACCATCTAAATTCACTTTTGGCAAAGTGATTGCAGTAGGTCAGTACTATTACTGAAAGTAAAATGCTGATATTCTTCCCACAATCATTGGTGCTAAGCTTGAAGTTGAAAACAAATACTTATTATTAGAACAACTGGAGATGCTCAACTCAAGTTCTTACTTTAACTCATAGCAGGATTGTCTTTTCAAATTAACGTTCTCACAAGGTGAACATTGTCGTAGAGACATCAAATTTCTCTGATGATGATAGAAGAGGATCCTGCAATATGTGTTCAGTTTCATCATAAAAAAAAGAGAAAACTATATCTTCAGTAAATAATGCAATGCCATTTTCAGACATGGCTGATGCAATATATATACATGAATTCACGTTAAACATTGAAATAGAAAATATCGACTTTAAAGGATCAATTAGCATCTACTTTTAGATAGAGGGGTGATGTAACATATTTTTAAACACATTCTAATACATGTTTACTTTTATGAAGTAAAATTTATTAATGATTATAAAATCACTAATCATGCTATTTATATAAGAAATACGACTCATAAAATATTATAATTTCTAACAAAATTTTAAAACATCTGATGAGTATGATATTCATAATCTTAAAATTTCAAACTTAAGAAAAATTATAAATTGAGCAAACAAACACTACATATAATTTGGATATGCCACAAAACAATGAATGGTGATGGAATAGAACCTGTGCAATTTTACGATTGAAGATATGTTGCCATATGCGGTTATTACATCTGCTTCTTCTGTTAATCTTCTTAATCTCTTCATGCATATTTTGTAGGAGACGCCCATAAGTTATTCCAGGGTATTCTCTGATTGCTTTTGTGAAAAGATAAGTCAGAACACCATTCATTCCCTTTCCACCAAAAACCTACGTAGTTTGGTCAAAACCCTCCATGAAAATCCAACCACATTGCATTGCCAAAATAAAAATCCAAAACATTCTTACAGAGCTATCAGAAGCTGTCTGATTATCTTCACATGCACTAAGACAAATAGCCAATCCACCACTTGAATGTTTTCTTATGGGTTCTTTTGAAGGGGGCTTGTTATCCTCCCACATGCCACTACAACCATGCACCATGCAAATTCAAATTTTTTTTATTGGGGCTGTGGTCAATTCAAGCAGAAAATTCATATAGCAGAAAACCAAGAAAAGGGCACTTACCTTTCTTGATTATAAACGAACAAAAGATCAAGAATTGTTCCGCTATGACAGGCATCAACAATAGCATGAAGTGTGACACCTTTCTTTAGTGGCCAAACTAAGGTGGAGTTTATTTCATTGTCAATGATCATTCCTTCTATCAAATAGTCAACAGGCCAAAGAGTCTCATCAAACCCGTCAATTTCATCTTCTTTGAAATCTGGCTGCTGAGAACCGTGTCCCGAGAAGTAAAACACTAATGAGTCTCCTGGCTCACAGTCCTTCACCAGCCACCTCAAGGACTCCATTATGTTGTGTTTCGTTGGTATCAAATTGGCATTTTGTTCATGTTCTGCAATATTCATTGAGTTTCCAAATGAGAAAATTTTGTGGAACAATGGGGGTGTTGAATATGTTACTGAAAACAGGTATGAGATACTTCTCACAAAATAGTTTTAATGTAGTTTCTATAGATAGTCTAAGAAATATTTTGTTCCTATTGTAAAGTATCAAATTACTGTATTTACGTGCTTTCAGACTGACTTAGTGAAGCATTAATACAAACTAGAAAGATAAATAGATTAACTGACTAAGTGAAATCCATCAAATGAACAGAAACAAATAACAAGTTTCTAGAGATACCTGTGAGGATTCGTATGCACTCATTTGGAAAGTCAAAATTCTTGATCAGCAGTTCCTTCATGTTACTAATGTCATTAATGATTCCTTTGAGCCTGAATTTTCTTCTGTAAGAAACTCCACAGAGAACCGCTCGTTTATTATACCTGCCAGTGCTGGGCAAGGCCGAGGAAGAGGGCATTGAATGAGGTAATGACCCACTTAGCAAATTTTCATTTTTATTTGAACCTCCTAGACTACCAAGTTTCAACAATTTGGTTCCAAATTTTTTCACTGGACGGCATATTCCACATTCTTTCTTTGAACTATGTGGTCCCAAAGTTGAATTGCTGAAGTGTGAGGTTGTTCTTGAGGGCAATAAGCAGTGACACTCTTCTTTGCAACATCTACAGGTAACTTTTGCTTCTCCATTTGACAGAGAACTTGAGATATTTTTGGACGCATAGCAACCATTCATAGGTGTATTTGTGGTAGATAAAACACCCTTTCTGTACCTTCTGCATTTACATGTAGCTTCCATTGTTAACTGTAGTTTTCCCTATAGGCCATGTGGGCAGCATAAAAAATTTATGATCATATGCTCCCAACTCTCACCATATATATGTTCATGCACTTACCTAAACGTTAAGCAAACTTTTCCAAAGTTGAGATTTGAAAATTGTGTTGTACATAATTGACAATGAGAAAGTGAGGGCCCCCAGAAAGCGTGCATTCATTAACTTTGTCTTTTGAAAAAGAGAGAGAAACATAGAATAAAAAAGTTGGCAGATGCTTACTTTTAACTATTTATGCAACGTAGAAGAACCCCACAGCAGTGAGTTGTTAAGAGGAGAAACAGAAAAGTGAGTGAAAAATCAGAAAATGTGTTAAGAAATCCTTATCAAATTTACGTCGTCTAAGAAAGATATGGTTCTGATCCTTATTCTCACTATGATAGCAGTAAGAACCAGATGCTCTCAGCTTAACACTCACTTGCAGTAAGCATCTTATTAATATATTCATAATAAATTAACATAAAAAGTTAATTGGTGATTAATACGTGTAAAAGTGATTAAAAAGAATATTATAAACTTTATCTAATTAAATTATTTTTTATCAGCTATCAATTCACGTTTTACATTCACACCACTCCAGAGCTTGATATGCCAAAGATTTAAGATTTCATTTCTTATTTTGTATGAAGTCACTGATATTGGATTACTGTAAAAAGAAAAAGTGCAAATTACACTATTATTTCCTTTGAAAACTACGTTTAACATGTTTTTAATTATTTGACATTATTTCACTTGTTATATCCCATTGATGAATGTATTGCTAACTGAATGATAATAGATGAAACAAAAAAAAAAATCTTAATCCATTTTGGTCTTTTAATTTTTTTTTATGAAAAATCTAATTCAGTATGATCCATTTAATAAATATTTAATACAGTCCCACCATTAATATTTTTGTATGGATTAATACCAAATTCAGTCACAAAAGTAATAATTTCAAAAAAAAAACTAAACATTTTTAAGTAAAATCAACAAATATATTTTGTAAAACATTTGAAAAATATTTTTGAAAACTTTTTAAAAGGTGAGTTTATGAAAAACTTAAATATCTTTAATTTTAGTCCTTAAATATTGATACAAGGATCTATTGAATTCTGAGAAATAATAACTTCATCATTAACTATTTATAAATTAATTGAATTTATTTGACCTATTTTATTTTTAACTTTTGTAACGGAAGAATTTACTTGTGGGTAGATCTGTGCATGAAGGTCAAATGAATTATTTTTACATTTAAGACATGTGAGTATATTTACTTTTAAGAAATTAGAAAAAGAGAGTGTAGTCCAAGACAATTTTAATTTTTAATATGATAACTACACAACTCACTTTTTATTTGGACATATAAATAATGTATTTGAATTTTAGTTTTTTATATTATTAAAATAAAGTACAAACTCAAGTTATTAAGAAAGAAATTAGGCAAGCATGGTAAGTAGTTCTCTTAACTTTCTTCTAATATTTTTTCTTTTCACTTTTCAAACTATAGTTTTAACGATTGATCTAAGTAGGTAGAGTAGAAATTGTGGAACAATGAGCTAAAACTTCGTAATCGATGTAGTATGCTCCATATAGCATGTTTGGGTACACTAATACTTCATTGGCTCATGTTTAAAAGCTGATTTATTAAGAAGCAATAAATTGACACTTTGGAATTAGCGAGTTTGGATCTATTGAATGGAAGATGAACATGTTATATCACAAATAAGTAGTAACTTTGAAATGAATGCTTATTAATTTCAATTTTATTCTAATTTTAGCCATAATGCATTTATAAAATGAGTGTTTCTGCAAAATTTAAAAACAGATCTGAGTACTGTACAATAAGAAAATGCATTATTATGATAATTAAATTGGTTGAGGAACTGGAGTGAATTATTTACTAAACACCCAGCACCTCAAGTAGGTTTTCTTTGTTATAAAAATTACTGAGAAATGAGTAACAATACTTCTTTCTTTTCCTTCATAAGAAAATGCAACACCTAAAAGGCAAAAGCAATAAGCTGCTGCACCATTCACCTATCATGTACAGGGGGCAACTACACCATTCTCATGAATGTAGATCCAAAATTGTAAGCATAATTAAACAGGGTTGGATAAGATTTCTTACAAGATATGCACAAAATGAGATAAATGAATCACCTCATCAATAGTGTCTCATCTCTTCTCTTTCCTTCACCCCGAAGGTGGGTCAGTGCAAGAATGGGACCATAATCAGGTACATATATTTTCAACGCTATTAACATTATATTGAAGGGGGGAGGCCAAGGGAGAAAAAAGCACACCAAGTTTTAACTCATCAATTTTCTAAGTCTTTTCTCAGCTAGGCTAGCATCCTTGTTTTGTGGTTCAAGAACAAGAGCATGCTTGAAATCTGCGTAACAAGAAAAAAATGGGACACTGAGAGAAACAGCTTTAAATATATAAAAGTACTGGGAAGACAATGGATCCAAGATTTTAATAGAATTAAAATAGGTGGATGTCAAATACATTTACAATACAATCAAGACTTACCTTCAAGTGCCTCTTCATAACATAGTAGTGATTCTCTAGCAGCTCCACGTCTCAGATATGCCTTCACATTCTGCATTGAAATAATCATGCAATATTGTTAACAAAACAGATTCATTTTGTAAATATTTGCAAAAATTTAGCTGGCTTCATAATCTAAAGGAGTCATAGAAAATATAGGAATTAAATAATTCAACATTGCCAAATCAATCATTATCAAATACACAAAAGCAAGCACCTATGGTGAGTTTCTCTACAAAAGACAGATATCTATCAAGTAAGATGGTGTGACCAGCACTCTAAAAATAAATATTAGAGGATATGACACTTGGTGTGACTCCATTCCAAGGATTGGAGATTATTATAGCCTAAAAATTATAATAACTAAAATAATACATCGGAAAAAGAAAAATCCACAGCCACTGTGACTGACATTCACATGCCCATTTTCTCACCTTTTTATCAAGCAATATTGCCTTACTGCAGTCTTCAGCAGCGTGCTGAAAGCTGCATAACTTCACAGGGTAAATAAATACCAATAAGACAGAAAGGGTGCAAATATCGCTGTACCAATTGAAAAACATGATAAACCTCATACCATCCTAACTTTAAGTGAGCAGCTGCTCGATTGCAGTAGTACGTTGTATTCATCCCATTCAATTTGATGGCCTCGGTGTAGTAACTGAGTGCCTTACTCCACTGCCTTTCTTTGAATGCTGCATTTCCCTGAAAAGTATGTCTTTAGAGTGCTTATATTAAATTATCCATCCTAGATTTATACCACCATCTGCTCTTAAAGCAAATGAATCTAAGCATGATTTTGTAATATGATGCAAAGATAAAATTTGAGTTGCTCACCACAAGTTGGGATGAACAATAGTTATATATCCATTTCTTATATAAAAAACAGATTCGTACATAATAATTGCTACTGACCCATCACAAAATTTTTTGCATAGTCACCAAATACCGATCTCCATGGTCATTTAAAACAGTGAGCGAAACATGGATAAAAAGATTAATTCCTTTTGTTTGGTCGAAGAAAAAAATTGACTTTTAGGGAAAAAAACCAAAATTTTCTTTCCTTCAATTTTCTGCCCAATTCACATTTCAAAATCTTCTCATTTTCTTTCCTAAAAGACATATAGAGTGTCATCCTCTCAAAAGACCTGTGATCCTAAAATATACATGTGAGCATCAGAAATTTTCAATAATTGACACTTCCTAGAGTTATTCTGAGTCAGTAATCTTCTGAATCTTTTCACTGTTGACGGATCTAATACATAAACAACTCAGAACTACTATTAAGAACCATTGTCTTCAAATTTAACATTAAACATACATATGCTTCCAAACGACCTTCTGAAACTGATATGAACTAGTTCTTTTAGCTATCAAAGAAGAAAAACATTATGAGGAGAAATAATTACAAATAGAAAGATGGCAATATTCCTAAACAAAAGAGCGAATCAATAAACCATAGTTCAAAAATAACGTAACAGCAGCGGAACAATGAAAGTACAGGTGAGGAACATGTACCAAGAAAACCACACATTACAAAAATATCAAGCCAAAGAGCTTTATGTATCAGAACTACTATTAAGTGCCATTGTCTTCAAATTTTACATTAAACATACATATCCTTCCAAACAACCTTTTCAAACTGATCTGAACTAGCTTTTTTTTTAGCTATCAAAGAAGAAAATCATTAAGATGAGAAAATAATTACAAAAAGAAAGGTGGCAATACACAAAAGAGCAAATCAATAAACCTTAGTTGAAAACGAATGAAACAGCAGCAGAACAATGCAAGTATAGGTGAGGAACATGTACCAAGAAAACACACATTACAAAAATATCAAGGCAGAGAGCTTTATGCAGATCATTTGATTTCTTTAATGTACCATAGTCCAAATAAAACACCTGACCTTAAAATCTGCTTTGGACTTCATATTCCAAACTGGTCTAAATACTTTTAGAACAATAGTTTTTATAGACTCGGTTCTGATGTTGAAGAGCTGTTAAAGCTAGTTCTGTACGCGAATGAGCTGCTGGGGAAAATCAAGGCCAGTTGACAAATGGTCCAAACCAAAGGCCAAAAATATATAATGCTAGACAAATTAGTTAGGCCTAACATTTCAAATTCAACAGAACTGATCTTTAAATTAAACCAAGCAAAGCTAGTGAGTTTTCACTAAGGCAAGTAGACCACTAACTGACTTTAAATCCCAACACTTCTTGCTTGCTAGTTCAGAAAATAAAATATAAGTTGATACTATATTAGAGTATTGAATTTTGACTCCTAATTCATCCTGTTGTGAGCGTAATTGGAGAGCATTTGAAAGGATAAGAAGTTAAAATTATGAAATTGATTTTATACTATTTACCTATACACCTGTTAGGCTATTATAATGTGTTAAATAATTGTATAATTATTTGGGTCCACATCAAAACAAAATAAATTTATTGCAACAAAAGACCATGAGTGATGTGGTGTTTGTGATTGCCAATTCAAGATTGAACAAGAAGATGTTAGAAAAACAAATGACTATAACATCTATGATTTTGCTTCCAATGATGCATGGACTAAGGAGGAGAATGAAGCAAATTCAACTTTGGATGCTTCAAATGAAGACATCTAAGTTGAAGCTGGAGAAGATGAAAATGCTACTAGTGTTGCAGCAACACCTATGGAAGATTTGGAGGTTCCTCCAATTGTTGATAATAATGAAGGTGACATTAATGAAGATGAAGATCATGCGGAGGAGGATGACTATCCTACTTTTCATTCCCCTAGATAGTTTGTTCATACTAAACATCTATGAATTGAGTAGTTTGACATGTGAACCTTTGATGATCATCGAGTTTGACAACATTGTCTAAAACTCACTTTTTAAAACAGTATCAAAATCTATACTAACAAGGTTTGTTGGCCTATAATATCACCCGCTATCAAACCATCCAAAATATATAATTCCACATTTGAATTGTTCAATCTTTGGCATGAGAGAATTATCCAAAATATATAATTCCACATTTGAATTGTTCAATCTTTGGCATGAGAGAATGTATTGAAAATCTCACCTCGATTAGAAATATGATAAAATTATATTATACAAGTGAATGCAAATCTCACCTTGCAAAAGGTTTTGTGAGGTTAAGTTAAACCTAAAACCCACTTTCAAAGATAAAAAACAAAAGACTTAAACATTTCAATCTGAAACACAAATACCACGTTTGGCGGCATCCAACTTCACATCATGGGATTGACTAAATAAATAATTAACAAACTTTTTGAGAAACTATATCTTGAAGGAATTGCTCAGTGAAATCTAACCTTCTCCTTCAAAAGTTCAGAAGTTTCCCTGTTGCCACTAATATCAGGTAATGACAACAAATCAGAACCAACACTAACTTGGTCTTGAAGAGTTGAATAAATATCCAAGAGCGTATCTAAAAGAAATTTATCAGCTCCATGAAAAGAGACGAATGAAACAGACACACAACAACCATCATGATATCCTAATGGAATTGTAACCTGCATATAATGTAAAAGCTTATATATTCGTCAAAGAAATTATAGAACAGTGAATAAGAAATGACAATAAAAAATATTATCTCTGAACCTAAAAGATGACAAATTACCTGACAACATCCAGATACACTAGCAATGCTTGATAATGCAAATGTTCTGTCATGGAAGTCAGAAGAAAAACCTTTTGTTGCATTAAGCTTTAATTGGCCGTCTGCTACAGTAGGGATAACTAGTATTCCATCATCCTGTGGGACAATCAAAACCAGGAGATAATAGGGTAGTACTCAAGCATATAATGCCAAAATTAATTGAGCTACTTCATTATAGGAATTAGAGGTCATTACTTGCTCATCTTATTTGAAGCCCGCCACTAATATAATCTAATAATTTAAAATAATTTAAATGAAAGTTCACTGCCTTAGAAAATCTATAAAAGAAACAAGCGTAAGAAAACACTACTACCTTTAATAGACTTTGAAAAGCACTTCGCATCTCAGTCCTGACTTTATACAAGGCTTTTATATTATCATATTCCGTACTAATGGCTGCAATAACATGATCAGACACACGACCTAACTTGAATTTGAGTGATTTAACCCATTCTTCATAATTGGTCTTAAATTCATACCTAAACACGAGATGAAGACATGTCAAATAGACTTGAAGTGTGTTAAACTAAAGGAAAGACAAAATTTGAGTTGATAACATACGTTTCTGAAACAGCACAAATGTTTTATTTATATTGAGAAAATAGAATCAATACAACAGATTTGATATCCTCTAATAATAAAGATATGATGTGAAAATAAATAAAAACATTCCTAATAATACATTTACAATCTAAATATTCTTGATATATAAGATTTGCACCTTATTTTTATAATTATAACTCTCCCCTTCAAGCTAGAACATATAAGTTGTGTCCAGCTTGCTGCATTACCTCCAACAAAAATACAGTACCCTAAAGTGGAGTGTCTTTCGGTTGGTAACCCTGCCCAACTAGCATCAGAATCCCAAACTTATATTCACAAATAAGGCCTTTCACAGAAACATTCTTAATATACTTAGGGATCCATACGACTTCATTTCAATGGTCTTAACAATGAGTTTAAAAATTGACTGATTACACTCACAGCAAAGGCAATGTCAAAACGAGTCACAATGAGGTAATTTAACTTACCAACTGACCTTCCATATCTCCCAATACCAGAATACGATTCTTCTTGGTCAGGTACAAGTTCAACACTCACACCCATTGTTGTGTCCACAAGTTTAGCATTTTCATCCCTATTTCTTCTAGAATGTCCAAAGCATATTTTCTCATATATGACCAAACCATCCTTGGACTATGCAACTTCTATACCAAGAAAATATTTCAAGTGTCCAAGATCTTTTGTCAAGAACTTTTGAGCATGATATTGTTGTAGTTGGACAATACCCTCCTTATCACTGTTTATGATATCAAGTCATCCACGTATACAATGAAATAGATACATCCGTGCGGAGAGTGACGATAAAACAAAGAAGGATAGGTCATGTTATAAGAGCATCCAACCATTCCAACAATTGATTTGCTAGCTAGAAGAGGAACCAATTTCCAAGTACCACTACTTTGAAGGGACATGAAATGTGTGGTATATAAACCCTTTGAAAGAAAGTGAACTAGGCAAAGTGGAAATTTTTGCCTTGAGGAATACACAAAAACTTCTACGATCCCCCACATATTGCAAAAGGAGAAACAAAGAAAAAAGAAAAGAAACTTTGGGTCTCATAAAATGTGAGGCATCGGGGCTGGTATAGAAAACTATATGAACCAAAAAACTTAGTGGTGCTACCAGTTAATCAATCACTATACACCTCTACAATACTCGTTGCTATCATTGTGCTACACTTACTAGACCATATATGTGCCGATATTCATAAGTGCTTTAGAGATCTAGGCAAGATCTCATACACGTAACCCCCACTTGACACTTATATAGGTAATTTCATCAAGTGTGTGTTAGAAATCATACACCACCAATAAGGGATATGAAAATCACTAAAAGCTTTGTCAAAAGTCAAACTTAACCATACCACATAGAATTTAACTGCAAAGTTTATCCTAACATTGATGCACTATTTGACAAACCATTGGAAGGGACAAAATTGATTTAAATCAATTTTAGTGTTAGCAAAACTAACAAGTTATTTGTTATTACCTATATAAACCTTATTCATGGGATCTCTAAACACAAAGGTTGGGTTTTCATCATTTGTTTGTTTTCAATTGGCTTAGGTCTCATTCCCCTCAATGTTTCTAAAATAATGTTTCTCTTTATTGGTTTCCTCATAGGATCAAACAAATCTTATTAGAATGGACTTTGATACCATCTTAGTAAATGCACTATACTTAACTCAATTTCACAAAACCGGCTTGTAAGGTGAGAATTGCCCCTATCTGAATAAGTCTATAAGGTGAGGATTACACCCCACTTATACATTATAATCTGACATAGTTCCTAATTGAAGTAGAATGTCCAACACACTACCTCACTTCGAGGAATGAACATCTCAAGAGTAGGATTAGATATTTATGAATAGTCTAAGATGAACCCGATAATGATGGCATAATAGCCCAAAAAAGTTTTACTAGAATAGGCTCTAAATGACTCTGATACCATCGTAATATGTGGATTTATGACTAACTCAACCTCACAAAACTGACTTTTAAGGTAAGAAATGCACTCCATTATATATTATAATATGGCCTAATTCCTGGTTGATGTGGGATGTTCAACAATTCCCAACGTTAAATTGTTTAAAAAAATATTCTAGGCATGGCATATCCATAGTAAGTTGTCCAAAACTCATGTATGCATAATGATATTCATATTAGCAAAACAATAGGAAACTTAGGACCCTTAAAACAACCAAGTGAATGAAATCCTTGCTAAAAAGTAGAATGTTCTAATAGCTTTTTGAGTTTTGACAACTTTTCAATTATATTTTCAACATTTAAATTTCTTTATAGTTGCTAAACAAAGAACCACTAGAAATGATTGAAGAACTATACACAATTTACATAACCTTTTTAAAATGGATTTCACAAAACAGAACAAGTTGGATAAGAATGAGCAGTTTATATACATTTTCAATAGTAATAAGCTAAAAAGGGAAAATTCGATATTATACAGTTACAAACAATGCAAAAAAGATTAATTCAAAACAAGTATATTTCTCATTACGTAAGTGGATCTGTATTAAGGAGGAATAAGTAATTACAATAGAAATGTTACACCAACTGCAGCAAATTGCTTTCTCATTATCGGAGCACAAAATGTAAGGATATTCATGAACTTTACTTATACAATATAAATGCACGAAACTCTGAGCACGTTATAGAAATGAAAATTAACTTTTGTTGGGTTGTTACCATCAGCAGCACATTTTTCACAGCTAGTCGCCACTGTTACCAAACACAATTTTCCTTTATGCTTATCCAACATAAATCTCCATGTGTTCAATTTATGACTTTTTTTCAGAGTATTCCCAATTACTGCTACCCAGATAGGTGAGCCTCATTATACTATGTTTTACTTTTATATTTGTAATCCCTTAGAGAACCATCCAATGCTTACTCATGCAACATCATTCTCTTTCAAATAAATATTTAATAGAACAGCAGGCAGCACAAGTTGACATATTATAATAAATCAAACATAAAACTCTAAAACTTATGAAGGAATACCCTTGTATTGAAAGCATAACCGAAGAGAGAGTTTTCAATATAGATGTTTCATTTTGTCGGTGTGTTGATTGCTCATGAAGCCTTATACTGGGAACCTTAGAGTCAATGTACTGACAGAGATTCAAATGCTTTGGATCCTGATCTGCAAAACCAAATACTAAAACATTTCATAACATATTTTCCACAATTTTCTTTTCTTTTGGTGATTCAGTCTAGTGATAAACTTGTTCTTTATAGAAAACTAGTATTTGTAATCAATTAACTAATTACTAGTATGAAAGGAGGAAGAACTGGTCTTCAGAGATCAAGAAACTTACACCCAGACATATTCTCAATAGCTTTACCAATAATATGTATTGTCCTCTGTGTAGGAATTTTAGATAACTGAAAAAGATCATCAGCAAATATGATACGCCTGGACCTTTTGGTCTCCACCGAACTCAATTGAAGTAAAACATGTCCAACACGATGCAAGATAGATGGATCACAAGCAAACCATCCTGCAAATCAATTAAACAACAAATTAATCAACAATCTAAATAAAATAGCATAGTACTGTACTAAAAAAATTGAATCCCATTCACCTCATCATGTGGTGATTTCTTACAAACTTAATCATATTTTCAACTCTGGATGTCAAATCAAGACTATTAACATTGTTGAATATAACAGGCTTACCCGGACTTAGCCCATGTTTTCTGTTATTTTGTTACTATTTCTGTTATTTTTATCATCTATAAATAATCATCCCTTTATGTGTATTTACACATAAGGGAATTAATCCTATTCTTATTTTTTTATTTTAATATGGTATTTAGAGCCTAGGGTTAGGGTTAAATTTTTTACGGTGAACCCTCTCATTCAGTTGCCTCAGTCGCCGCTGCCGTAACCTTTGCGGCTGCCGCTGCCGATTGGGTCGGCGACACCACCATCAGGAGCGCCTCATCCAGGCGATTACTGTGCCTTTGGAATCGCGGCAATCGGAGCACAGACGCGCCTGCAGTGGCCGTTTTAGTTTCGATCACTGTCATCGCTGCCGCCGCGCGTGGTAGCACATCCGGCGACTTTTCCAGCGGAGATTACCGTCGTTGTGATCGTCGTCCTGCAAACATTCTGGATCTGTCCTCATTATCTTGATCGGAGCACATTTGAATTTTCGCATTTTTTTTCTCTCTCCTCCATGGATTCTTCTGCAACTACCAACGCCTCTTCTACTGCCTTCTCTACTTTCCCTATACCGGATCATTATACTAATTACATCAATGTTCATTTGTCAATTGACAAATTAGATGGTAAAAATTATGATACTTGGGCTTCGGATATTAGGTTATGGCTTAAGAGTCAAGGCTACGTTGATCATCTTACAATGTCTATTACTAATGTTCCTGAGAATGAGGTTTTTCGTTAGTCGAAAATTGATGCTCAATTATGCATGGTTCTCAAATCGACCATTCACTCATCTTTGAAACAAATTTTTCGCTCTTACGAGACGTGTTCAGAAATTTAGGAGCATTCCAAATTATTATATACCAATGATACTCAACGTCTTTATGAAGTATGTCAAAATCTCCTTCATGTTGTTGCTTCAAAACGTCTTGATGGTACAATGTCTGAGTATCTTGATAAAATTCATGCTCTTTTTCATGATTTTAATGAATTGTTGCCTCCTACATCCACTCCGTCTCTAGAGATACAGCAACGGTCCAAGTTTTTCATGTTGTTAGCCTTATATGAACTTCCTCATGATTATTCTCCTATTCGTGATCAGATTTTGGGATCTCCTGTTCTGCCCACCCTTACTTCTACTTCTTCCACCCTTATGTGCGTACCAGATAAAACCCACATTGATATATCCATTTCAAGTGATAATTCTTCTGCTTTAGTATCTCAATGTGATGACCGCACTCGTTCTCGGAAGCCGAACAAAGGACATCATAAATGTGACCATCGTGGCAAACTTGGCCACAAAAATGACAAGTGTTATGCCTTACATGGTCGTCCTCCTAAAACTGTTGCGGTTGTCCAAGCAACTCCTGTGCCACCTTCTACCATGGATTCTACTTCATCTAATATCTCAGGTCCACCGGCTATTTTCAATGAATTTCTTAAATGATATAAGAATCGTTAGAACTCTGGTTCCACTGCATTTGTTGCATATACAGGTATCTCTTTTGCTGGGCTCACCCACTCCAATTATCTTGGTCCTTGGGTTCTAGACTCAGGTGCCACAGATCATATTACTGGTAATAAATCCTTTTTCTCTTCTTTGTCTACCTCTGGTCATTTACCCTCCATCACCATGGCTAATGGTTCTAAGGTCTCATCCCATGGTGTTGGTACTGTTCATCCTTTCCCTTCTTTGCCTATTGACAATGTTCTTTATGTCCCTGGATCACCTTTTAATTTATTATCTATCAATCGTCTCATTCGTTCTCTTGATTGTATTATTTTTTTTACCAAAGATTTCGGTATTAAGTCTAATTTAGGATTTCAATATTTTGTTACTTTTATTGATAATTATTTAAGATGTTTTCAATATTTCAATCTTTTTTTTAATGAGATTAAAAATCAATTTGGTGTTTCAATTCGAATCTTAGAAAGTGATAATGCTCGTGAGTATCTTTCTCAATCTTTTACGACTTTTATGAAATCTCATGGCATTCTTTACCAAACCTCTTGTGGTTATACACCTCAACAAACTGGGGTAGCTGAGCGCAAAAATAGACATCTTGTTGAAACTACTCGTACTCTTTTAATTCATGGTGTGTTCCTTAATGTTTTTGAGATGATACTATTCTTAGTGCATGTTATCTTATTAATCGTATGCCATCTTCAGTTTTAGAAAATAAAATTTCTTACTCTATTTTGTTTCCTCATGAGTCTCTCCATCTATTACCCCCTAAAGTTTTTGGGTCTACATGTTTTGTTCACAATTTTAGTTCCGGACTTGATAAATTATCTGCTCGGTCACATAAATGTGTCTTTTTAGGGTTCACTAGATCTCAAAAAGAATATAAATATTTTTCACCCTCGGTTAATCGTTATTTTATTTCTGCAGATGTTACCTTTATTGAATCTTCTTTTTATTTTAAGTCTTCATCTTCTCCTCTTGTGTCTTCATCTAATCAAACACTACCTTTATTGAATCTTCTTTTTATTTTAAGTCTTCATCTTCTCCTCTTGTGTCTTCATCTAATCAAACACACATTCCAATTGTCTGTGATTCTCCTGTCATGTTTAATGTTCCTACCGAGTCGCCTCCTTCACCACCTCTTAAGGTTTATAGTCGTCGTCAAACTTCCCAACGTTTACCAAGTGATTCTCCTCTGGTGCCAGATCTTCCACCCCCTCCGACTCCGATAATTGAACCTGATCTTCCTGTTGGCATTCGTAAAGGTATACTACGTTCTACCCGTAATTCATATCCACATTATACTGCCTTGAGCTATCATAGATTATCTCAATCTTTTTATGCTTGCTTATCATCCATTTCTTCAGTGTCTATTCCAAAATCTGTAGGTGATGCTTTAGCTCATCCTAGTTGGCATCAAGCTATGCTTGATGAACTCAGTGCTCTTCAGAACAGTAGAACTTGGGAACTTGTTTCTTTACCCTCTAGGAAATCTGTTGTTGGTTGCAGGTGGGTCTTTGCTATCAAAGTTGGTCCAGATGGCACTATTGATCGTCTCAAAGCTCGTCTTGTGACTAAAGGCTACACCCAAATTTTTGGTTTGGACTATGGTGATACTTTTTCTCTAGTGGCAAAAATGGCGTATATTCGCCTATTTATAGCCATGGCAGCTCTTTAAAGATGGTCTCTTTATCAACTGGATGTCAAAAATGCTTTCTTAACGGGGATTTGCAGGAAGAAATTTATATGGAGCAACCTCTAGGTTTTGTTGCTCAGGTGGAGTCTTCGAGATTGGTATATCGTCTTCGCAAATCTTTATATGGTCTCAAACAGTCTCCCAGGGCTTGGTTTGGAAAGTTTAGTAGTGTTGTTAAAGAATTTAGTATGACTCGCAGTGAGGCAGATCATTCAGTTTTTTATTGTCATTCGAATGCTGGGTGTATCTATCTAGTTGTTTATGTTGATGACATTGTTCTTATAGGTAGTGATCACTATGGCATTTCTCAACTTAAACAACATATTTGTCACTATTTTCAGACTAAAGATCTTGGTAAACTTATATATTTCTTGGGAATTGAGGTAGCACAATCCAATCATGGTATTGTTATCTCTCAAAGAGAGTATGTATTGGATCTTTTGGAAGAAACTGGATTACTGAATTCTAAATCTGTTGAGACACCCATGAACCCTAATACCAAACTTCTACCTAGTCAGGGGGAACTCCTCTCAGATCCTGAGAAGTATAGAAGATTAGTTGAAAAACTGAATTATCTTACTGTTACTCGTCCTGATATTTCTTTTACAGTTAGTGTGGTGAGTCAATTCCTTAACTCTCCATGTGTTGATCATTTGAATGCGGTTACTCGTATAGTGAAGTACATTAAAGGTTTTCCTGGAAAAAGTCTACTATATGGTCATAATGACCATGCTGGAGTTGTATGTTATACAGATGCGGACTGGGCAGGGTCTCCATCAGATAGAAGATCTACTTCCGGATATTGTGATTTTATTGGTGGTAATTTGATATCTTGGAAGAATAAGAAACAACATGTTGTGGGAAGATCTAGTGCTGAAGCTGAATATAGAGTCATGGCCTTAGTTGCTTGTGAACTTATTTGGCTCAAACAGTTACTAAAAGAATTGCAATTTGAAAAGGTCACTCAAATGACACTCATGTGATAATCAGGCTGTTCTTCATATTAGCTCAAATCCCGTCTTTCACGAGAGGACTAAACATATTGAAATTGATTGTCATTTTGTTCGAGAAAAAATTACATCTGGAGACATCAAGACCGAGTTTGTTAATTCGAATGATCAATTAACAGACATTTTCACCAAATCTTTAAGGAGGCCCAGGATTGATTATATTTGTAACAAGCTTGGTACATACAATTTATATGCACCAGTTTGAGGGAAAGTGTTGAATATAACGGGCTTAGCCCATGTTCTCTATTATTTTGTTACTATTTCTGTTATTTTTATAATCTATAAATAAACATCCCTTTATGTGTATTTACACACAAGGGAATTAATCTTATACCTATTTCTCTATTTTAATAAACATATTTAATTGCTCTTTATATTGTACAACTATATAAAGCACTACTAAGTATATATTGTCCGATTCTTTAACCCATGTATCTAATTGCTCTATGTTATTTCGTTAAAGTTAGCCACGAGAGAAAATGATACAAAATGTCAAGAGTTGATACACATAACTTATGACCAAGTATTGATTAAAATCATGGCAACAAAAAGAACTATGAATCTTACCAATAGTGTCTAAGCTTTGTGCATTTGGAAGGACTCCAATAGTAGATACAGCCCCATGGGATGGTCGAAAACCAAAAATACCACATAATGCTGCTGGAATTCTCACACATCCTATAGTATCAGTACCTGCCAAGACACGATAATCTTCCATGTTAAATATATAGTTATGTAAAATCAAGTAACAAGTTTTCAAGGCCTCAATATAATTGCATGTGCAAATAAAGTCTATCCTGGATAAAATAAAAAAGATCATGGTTAGCATGCCATACAGCAATAATATAACGAAAACATCACAAAAACGAACTAAGACTTGGAATCATGAAACTTATGCAGCTGTTGTGTTATAGATCACCAAAAAAAAATAACTTTATTTTCATAACATCAGCAAACCCCTACTTAGTTCACTGCTGCAATAAGAACTATGATAGGTTTAAGGAACAAGACAACAATGAGGACACTCCTTAACTTATGTGTTTAACATTGTTTTTACAAGAGAAACTAAAACATAAAACAAATTTACTGTAATAATAATTAAATAAAGCAGCATTAAGAAGAAGAAATAATGAATATATAATTTGAATCATCCCCCAGTTCTCTCATTGACCAAATGAAGCAATAATGGTAATCTTAGCAAGTTCAAATTAAAAATGCAAGAATTCCAGACTTTGAAATATTGTGTGATATACCTGTCGTCGACACTAAGTTCAATAGAAATAGAGGGAAGAAACCAATTTTATTTAATAGAACAAGTTAACAGAATAATTTTAATTCAAAGAAATACACCCAAAAAAAAAACTCCAGGTCTTATCAGGTCCGATGTATAGAACAACTAAGAATAAAGGAAGATGTAAATTATAGGATTGAAGCAGGATACATAAAATGGATGAAAGCTTCATATGTTATGTGACAAAACAATAGAACCACTTCAGCTCAAAGGAAAAATTTACCACAGCTGCAAAACTGGTGATCTTGTATGCAATAGAATGTTTGAAAGCAAAAAGTCAAAAAAAGCATGATTATCAAACTTGCGAGTTAACTCACAAACTTAGACAATCATGAGTCTAGTGAATAACTGCAAGTTAACTCGCATGTAAACTTGGTTTCAAAGTAGACTCGTGCTGACTAAGACAAACTCAAGCTGCTAGTAGTCCATTTCAGCAAAATAGTTATAATCAAAACAACACCAGGGAACATCATTTATTTGCAAATTTGGAGCTCCAAAAGGGACTGCAATAAGGGTTTCCTCCCTCTTTTCTCTTTGCTTGATTTCGCCCTCCTCAGTGCCTCAATTCACCTCTGCATTCCATTGTACAATGGTTTCGTTCTCCTCCGTACCACACTCGATTTTGAGTGCTCAAGTTGGAACTGCATTTTGAGCCTCTGGATCATTTCCTTCTCCTCTGCAATTTGGCCACTATGTTTCTCTCCTTTATGAAGAGGTAAGTTCTTCATGCTCCCCATTTCATTCTCTATTTTCGCCCTGCTGTGTTGGAGATTTTCTTCCTTTAATATTTTGTTCTAATATGTGTTTTGGGAATTCTCTTCCCACGTTTTTGATGCCACAGAACATCTATGCAGGAACTTGGTTGTTGTTTGGACTTCATAATATTATTTTTTAAAATTTTTTTTGTTACGTATTCAGTAGCTGAAATGTTAACATCTATACAGTTATATTCTATTCCATATGAAGAAGACTCCTACACGAGAGTCGACGAAGTTCTCACTAGTTATGTAGACTCTCAAGTTGGATAACCTTGAAAAAGTAATTAAACTCAATGTAGCAAAGATGAGAATGTTGACTTGGATGAGTAGACATACCACCAGACAAGATAAGATTAGGAACAAATGCATTGGAAAAAATGTCAAGGTAGCACCTAACGTAGAAAAGATGATAGAAACTCACCTTAGGTAGTTTGGAGTTTGGACACATGTGGACAAGCTGTAGAAGCCCCATTAAGCAAAGTAAATCAGATTGCAGGTAACCTAATCGCTAGAGCTAGAAAAAAAAACTCATAAAGCAAGAGGCGCAAAACTATTAAGAGTATTTTAGAGGGTCCTTAAAACAAGTTTGTTAATCAACATGACTTACAATGGAATATTGTGGTGTTGGATACACACATAATGGTTAACGGCTTGGATGGTTTTCTTATAACTTAATAGAAAAGCATTCATAAAACACAAGTGCATCAGAATCACCAAAGCAAGATAAAGGGTGGATTGCTAGATTGAAAATGACAGATTCACAAATGATTACAAAATTAAAAAGTATTATTATGCGTAAAAATAGAATTTCAATTTATTAGGGGTAACAACCTAAACTTACCAATGGCAAAGTCCACAAACCCTGCAGCAACTGCCACTGCTGAACCACAAGAAGACCCTCCTGGTGTACATGATGGCATCCGAGGATTAGTTGGAGTTCCATAATACTTGTTCTCACCAGAAATCCTGATATAACAATGCCTTAAGTATATCAAATGGTTTCAGTTGACTACACGAAGCTAAAGGACTTCTAAAGGACTCATCACCCAAAAGAGAATTCGTCCACAACAGTCTTGCCAACACAAGTGGCCCCACTCTTGAGCAGCGCAGTCACCACAAGAGCAGTTTTCTCTGCTGCCTTGTGTGTACTCTTCCACGTAGGATTTCCAAAGCCCGTCACATAGTCTTTCACGTCAAATCTGCCAACCCCAACAAATACAAACAGCCCAAAAATCATTTAAATCAGAAACCACAACGAATGACATTATCTTACAATGCTTAATTATTTACTGATTTTGCTATTTTGAAGTATTTTCATATTCAAAAGAGGCCAAGGAAAGATACTACAGTTTGTCAGGGTAATTGGTTAATGCCAATTGCAAGGTGGGTTAAAGTTAACACAAATGGTGCTGCTTGAGGTGGTTCGGAGCATACAGCTGGTGGGGTGGTAGATTCAGAGGTAGTCATGGAGAGTACATAAGGGGTTTCACTACCTATTTTGGGATCATTTGTATGCAAAGCTTATGGTGGCCATTTTGGCTATTTAGCATGCTGACATCCTTGGTTTTAGAAGGATGTGCTATGATGGTCACATTTAGGCTTTTTCTAATAGACTGCTTGGAGTTTGAAGGGTAGATGGTTGAAGTGCACTTAAATATAAATAGAGATGGATTTTAAAGATTCACACACTTTCAGAAAGGCAATAGATGTGCGGATAGTTTTGTCTTAGAGATCGTAAATAGGCATGATTTTACTTGGTTTGGCCTCCTATAATTAGATTTTTTCGAAATAGGTTTAGCCTCCCAGAATTTAGATTTGATTGATTTGTTTCCTAGGAGCGTTGTTTTTTCTTTTTACATGGGTTTGGTTTGTTAACCATGTGTTAGTATTTTTCTTCTCTTTTATGGCATTTACATAGGATGACATATGATTGATGGCCTTGAAGAGTCGGCCTAAATGGGATGTCAAGGTTTCATAGTGATGTAGTTTTAATAAAAAAAAGAAATTATACTCATTCATCTATTATTATTGATTGAAATTTTATTAGAAATTACAAAATTAAAATTTCGTAGTACATACTTCTTATTGGATAAGTTTCACTCGTAATTCTGTAAATTTCAACAAACTTTAGAATGTAGTTCCCATATATCATATACCAAACCTCAAACCTCTAGCAAATATTTTCTTTGACCCCAGCCATGTAAAAACCAAAAAAAAAAAAAATGTAAACCTTCTACTCAAACGAATACTAAAACATAACCAGAGCTTGAGAGTAACAACAATGTCCTTTACTGCTAAAAAATGTAATGATATCACAGACCTGACATCACATAACATCAGCAAATTTTCTCTCAACCCCATTACAGAAAAACATGGATAATTAATTAAAATGTCAACTTTTATTATCAAACTGAAGCAAAACTAAAAAAAAAAAAAAAAAAAAAAAAAAAAAAAAAAAAAGGGAGGTCGAAAGAGACGAACGTTTCGTTTATGGCAAAGGTTAGAGCAGAGAGCGACTGTTTGGCAGCAGGAGGAGGAAGCTGAGGAAAGGGAAGTATCTCAAAGCGCTCAACAAAAGCACCAAAGTCTTGTTTCTGCGTTTTATTCCGCCGTGTTCTACGCCGTGTCTCCACCAGAACCACGATTCCGGCAACTCCTACTCCGACGATCAACCAGAATTTGGGGTTGGAGGCATGTTCCTTGATTAGCTTCAGTGATTGGGACATGATCAAGCAGAGAAACGGAGTTTTAAAAGGGAATTAGAATAGTGGGTTTTGAGAGGGTTTTAGTGTATATGCTATGCTTTGTTCATAGCTAAGAAAAAGAGAACCGAACTCTCACGGAACATGTGGAATCGCCTTTTGTGCAGTTTATGGACCTTTTTCAAATATATTTATTTTAATTTTCATTTATAAATTCATTTTTCCTTAATTCTATTTTGTATAGCTTTGTTTTTATTTTTCTATCTCTCAAATTTGTTTTGTTAAATAATTTTTTTTTCTTAAATTGTGTATAATTTATTTTATTTAATCCGTATGTTATTAATAATTTCAATTGCGTCTTCTAATTTTTCAAATTAGTATTCATTTCATTTCTTACGTCTGATTTTATTATCACGTTGAATGTGTCAGAGAGTAACAAACTGATCCTAATTTAAAAGTTGGAATGTCTAATCAAAACTTTTAATAATACCAAGACAAGGATAAATTATAAATATAGGTATTAAACAAGTATTTAACCAGAAAATTTTTCTATTGTCGTGTCTACGTGTAAGAAATCTCTATCTTTTTTCTTATAATAGTGGAGCCGAATTAGCATAGCAATACTAGTAAAGAGAATCATTCATTCAGTCTGAAGAGGTTTATCTATTGAAAATTTATTTTACACATATAAAAAATAAATGGTTCTACTTTCTTTTTAAAGAATAATGCAGAATTTAGAACTTTTTCAATATATATATATATATATATATATATATATATATATATATATATATATATATATATTGTACCTGATTCTTATCATTGACAAAAATAAACTAAATATCTTTTATATTTATAATTGAATAACTTGCTGAAAATGTTTTTAAAAAATATTTCAAAAAACATTTTCGAAAACATAAATGTTTTTCAGAAAGTATTTTTTAAAATTATATATTTCAAAATATATTTTACAGAGTCATTTTTCTGAAAATATTCCTCAGAATACAATATATTGTGAGAAATATTTTTTGATATCTATTTTCGAAAAGTATTTTTTAAAACCTAAATTGACGATTGCAGGTCTTACTTTTTCATATTTTTTTGAAATTGATGATGTAGATGTTTAAAAGGATAGAATCCAAGAAGTTTCTGCCTGCATTTTAAAGTGTCTCACAATGATAAAAAAAAAATAAAGGTTTTTTCTTTTTGTACTTTCATAATTTTTAACCACATTTCGTAATTTTAAAATGGCCCCCTTTATTTTGTGAAAATAATATTTTTAGATTACCTATTTCAAAATCTTCTAAAATAAACTTTTCAAAATTTCCATAGCAAGATTTGTAAAACAAAATTTCTGGAATAAAATTTTTAAAATATAATTTTCCAAACACATAAAATATATTTTAGAATAAACTTTTCTTAAATACATATAATACTTTTTAAAGTAAGTTTTCAGAACAAGTATTCCAAAACGAATTTTCTAAAATAAAATTTTCAGAACAAACTTTCCAAAATATAAATAATAACTTTCAGATTAAGCTTTCCAAAACAACTCTATTTTCTTCTTCCTTCTCCCCACGAGTACAGTGCGTGATGGATAAACACGGTGTTCACGATAGTTGCAGCGACAGTAGCGACGAAAGTGGCACAGAACATGAGGAATTTTAATATTTTTCTCTTAATATGAGAGTAATTATGGAACGCAGGAAGAAAAAACCAAAATAAAAGCCTCAGGAAATCAAACACCGAATTATAATAATGATAATAATAATGATAATAATGAGAACGAGTATTAAAAGAAAATTATGGTGTGAATCTACACAACGAAGAAATCAAGAAATACTAAACGGCATGACCTAAATTCGAGAATTAAAAGTTTATATTTTTACATATGAAGGGAAGGAGCAAAACCTATGTTGCAGGATATTCCAAATTAATAATGGATTTTCATGGGTATGGAAATTGTAGAATATATATATATACCCTGATTTCAGAGAGTGTGTGTGTTCCATTTTTCAACCCTTGAAACGAACTACAATGCAGGAAATATCATCCTTACTCTCTCTGTTCAATGCCTCAGTGGCTAGTTGTTTGGCTGCCTTTTGTGGATCCTTTATTCTTCTTGCAATATCAACAGCTTCTTGATTTCCCATTACCTGCAATAAATGCAATTTTTAAGTACATGGAATAATCATTTACCAAAATCCAAGGTGAGTTAGGAATAAGAACCTTCCATAGACCATCACTAGCAAGTATCAAAAGTTCAACATCTGGGGTAATATCAGCGTACTGAATGTCAGGATCAGATCGCAAGTGTGTTTTGAGGTTTTTGTCTCCGAAGGCTCGAGAAACTGCTAGCTGCCCATTCACTCTTGCAACATCACCTGATATAAACCACAAAAATCAACAAATTATTACAAAATACAAACAAATCATTCTTCATATCTTAACTTTTGAATGTAATCAAATGATTCTTAATTCATTTCAAAAGTATAACATTGTTTTTTTCTTTTTCGAGTTAGCTGTGGTGATGGTGATAAAGTTATCCACTAAAAAATTATTAATGTAATTTTGGACTTTACAGTGATGTCAAATCATTCCTCCCCATATGATTTCTCCTTAGAGTGTAATACTTATCCCAAAGTGTAGGAAACTATAGTTGGTAGAGAGTAGTTACGTTGAACTATAATACTTTTTCCTTTATTCTCTAGCAAAAATTAATGATGATGATGATAATAAACCATAATGATACTAAAGGTAATAGTAATAACAAATCAAGATTAATGAGAAAAAGATGTTCAACGATGAACTAAGTCCAAACAGAGAAGTTCAGAGTCATTCTACAGAGTGAACATGTGATAAATTGGGACAGAATTTAAGTGTAGCCAAAATGAGTAGCATGCCCCTCTGGTAGCGTTTTAACAAATAAAATAGTAACCATTTGGACCATCACTTAAACACAACTTAGAACACTTGGGCGAATGAAATTTTTTCAGCACATCCTAGAAACAAATGATTCCGTTCCAAAATACCAAACTTATTGGCTACATTTCTTGTCTATGTTCACAAGAACATCTCAACAAATGTTCATTCTTTTAAACAATATAACTAGTTTTCAAACAAACTTTAGAAAATTGTTCTCATTACAAGTTTTCTAAACAAATTTGAAAAACCCTCTCAATTACAAGTTTTCTAAACAAAGTTGAAAAAACTTTCTTAATGGAGATCCCATATCGTCTAAATATATGTTCAAATTATAATATCTAAGTGGTTACAAACTGATTTTGTAAGGTTAAGTTACACTTAAAATTCACTTCTTAAAATGGTATCAAAGCATATCTCCTCCCTTCACACAATCTTCCTCTCAATGTAAGAGAATAAATGACTTCATTCAAGAATGTGATTTAGTAAGCTTAAATTATCCCACCTCTCCTCCTAGCCTCTCATAATGATGGTGGAATTCTCCAAGAGTCAACATATATACTACTAGCTCTTGGAGTACACCTATTTTGAATTTCCACCTACTTGCATTTGTTTGAAAATTTTAACCGTTCTCCCAACAAAAAAAATACCTAATAGACATTCTGAGGCTGCATTTTTTCTTCTATGTTTGCATTACAACCCACACACTAGGGTCGGAAATAAATCAAGCTTGATTCAGCTCACTCAAAACTCCACTTGAGTTCATCTGAACGTTTTCTTTCAAAATTCAAGCTTGTGAATGACTTGATTCAAGCTTATGAAAGACTCAACAGCTTGTTAGTTCGGTTCTATTTAAAATTCTGAACATTTTACATATTTATTTCATAGAAAATAGATTATACGAAATTAATTAAAACTTAATTACATAAATTTCTATATTACATATGTAAATTACAAATTGACCATAATGTCTAACTTAATCCCACAAAACCGGTTTATAAAATAAGGATTTCCTAATCTTTATAAGTTTTATCAAGTCATATCTCTAGTTCATGCAAGACTAAACCAACAAAATGGTAGTAAATAAGGCAGATTATGAGTGTCCACAACAAAGGTAACTTTCCAACAAGACAAAACCCACAATGGATCGTATGAAAGGAGCACAAATATGTTATATTGACGCATAAAGTACAATAACATTATTCGATCAAGGGTTGAAGATGAGTACAGAGCTTGGCCATAGCTGCCTGTGATATTATTTGGATAAAACAACAACTACAAAATTAAAATTCAGGGAACATTCAACAAACGAAGTTGTGTTGTGATAACCAAGCAGCTTTGCACATGGCCTCTAATCCACTTTTCCAAGAAAAGACTAAGCATAAGCATATAGGAATAAATTGTCATTTAGTCCAAGAACAATATCTCTCAAAAAAATATCACTGCTGAATAAATTACAGCTATCTTGAATTTATTCTCAAGTGTAGCGAAGTTAACAACTATGCATTAGCCACAACCATATGATAATCATTCTACTTTACAGATATCTCATATGATTCAGCCATCCAAAAAATTGGAACGGTGGCCATATATAAAGCAATATGGATAATATCTTACATTGAAATTCAGGTTACTGATAAGGACTGTAGCTTACTTACTTTCATTTTAGGCTATCCCTCACTTTTTTAAACTTCCATAATTTCATCCAACCTATCCATTACTTTTCTAATGAATAAAAATCATGCATATAGCATAGTCAAACATCTATCTTTCTCTCACACATATCATCTCCATCTCTCTCACAGTCACATGTTGTAATTTGAAAATGCAAATTAGATTATGAGACTGGTAATATCTCATATTATAGCAAAAAATCAGCATTGACCACCTAAAGCAACAACTCAGAGAACTTGGAGAGGGGTTTATTGATGAACCTGGCATGTTTGAGACAAAGCCACCTCTTGTCTCAATGCTGCCCCGCTCAGTATTGGGCTCATGATCAGTTGTCATCTGTGCAGCTTCCCCTCCCCTTGACACAACAGCTCGTGAATCTCCTACATTGGCTACCCATAATTTCTGATTATTTATGAGAATTGCAGTCACTGCAGTTGATCCTCCTCGCCCCAAATCAGGACTATGAGAAAGAATTGCCTGGTCTGTTGTTTGATAGGCATTAGAAATGGACATGAATGGATCATTCCAGAAGTCCTCCTGCATAAAGAATCACAAGTTCACAATTATTAACATAAAGAAAAAGAGATATAGGATTAATCTCCTTTGTGTAAAATGAACACACAAAATATATGGGCTAAGCACGTTACATCCAACAACAATCATAAATATATTTAAGATATTAAAAAATAGTATAATAAGCCAAATTTACCAGTTCTCGACCTACAAATTTATCTTGCTAGGACAGAGATCTTACCAACCTCTTTAAGACTTTAACACTAAAATGACTTGTACTTTCATATGGTTGATAGCATTATATTGATTTCAGAAAGGTATAGGAAGTTGAGAACAAAAGAAAATCAGTATACTATACGCAATATAAAATAGAACTGAAGAAAAACCCTTTTCCATATAATTCAGATGAAATTATGGTAACAAATCATAACAGCTCTTTAGTCTGATTCAACAACTCACTTCCTTCAAGATATTGGAAAACAGATGCTTTTGTAAGTAGGCCGGTACAGTGTCTCCCAGGTGTCCATCATATATGGCAAAAAGGCCAAGCTCTCGCCCTTTGAACTGGACAAATTTTGCTACATGGTAGTCCTCCATGGGATGGTTTGCTTTCCCTTTAACTAGGCTATAGCCATATTTGACTGAGGACTGACTGCTCTTGCCCTTGCCAGAGTTACATGAAGATCGTCCTCCAACCACCTAAAAGATAGAGAAATTGAAATACAACAACAGAAGAGTTTATAGATTTTGTTTAACATATTTCAATAATGTATATTAAAGGAAAGGAAAACTTTACATCTGTGATTACCGAAAGGGAATATAAGTTGGAAGATATCACTAAGACAATGTCAGAAAACAAAATGAAGAAACATATTAACTACTCAATGATCTCATGTTTCCATCTAGTTATGGTGTCTGCTATTTAATCAATGCCCGGATACTGCCACAAATCAATCATTGGCATGGTACCAAAATATTGCCTATCTGCGTAACTAAACATAGTATAAGGCACCACAAGGAAATAAAAGAGGCATTACAGAAAAGTAGACCGAAAAACCGATTAGCACAAACACCATTTTTGGTGTTAATCACCAAAATAGCTATTTGAAATTAACATGTCTCGCAAAAGCCAATTGTAAACAAAATTAAAGTCGATTTTAGGCCTTCACTTAATAGCTTAAGCTCTTAAGAATGTTAATTGACATGGAACCATCTTTGATCTGATGATCTGATTCCATTGCTGTATCTACTACCAAGTTTGAAGTATCAGAAACTCCCATTGTCTGATAACATTTGCATCCTATTGATTGCTCCAGCCCATGTTAGACTTGTTTGGGTCTTATTCCAGCATTAGTGTTGTATTCTTTCCAGTGTTTAGCTTACCTCTCTTCTTCCTTGAATTAACTCCTTCTTACATGGGTATCTGCTTTTGCCATCTTTGGCTCATTTCATTCCGTTAGGCCATATCATAGCTACTTGGTTCTTATTCCTAAATTGGTTGGTGTAGTTGCTATATTTTTCGGCTTCTTTTGGCAGTTTGTTTAATTTAGATCTGTTCTTGCGTCATTCATCATGTTCTCTTCCAGCTATCTGTTGATCAAGCCAATTCAGAAGATTCATTTTCTCATTCCAATCATCAACTGATCTTCTGGAGGTGCATCATGCCAACCATCCACTTCTCTTCTGAACATTATTCAACAATCATTTTGCAGTACCTCTCAGAAAGCTTGGAAAGAGAACAATGGAGTAAAAAGAAAATTCCAATCATAAGTAATGGAGTTCTTCCAACCAGGGCTAAGATTGAATTTCCATGATGCGTATTTTATGGCAGTTAAGAAAGTGAATATCACTAGAAGTGAAGAATGGATCCCCAACGCAGAAACATAATTTGAAGTGCAAAAAAGTGAAGATTGTATAGCCTAAATTAAGTAAGGAAGGATCAACAATCCCTTGGTTTAATCTTGAGCGAAACAGAAGATGATCTCACTTGGAATTAGTGTTTCTATGACCAAAGGTTCACGAGTTTATTCTGTGCAAACTCTACTGTGTATATACAACAAAACCAAAAGATGTCAGGTACATGAATGAAACAATACCAATGTCTTCTATTCAAAACCAAATTATGAGAAAGAACTTTTACATTATAGGCTTTTTCAATGTTTTCTCTAGGTGTTTTCCTTAGTCAACCACTAACCTGTTATTGATCTATCCTCCATCTAATCAATTCTTTCAATAGGGGATTTAGTTGTTCTCTTCCACACATGGACAAATCACGTGAGGCAAGATTATGTCAAATGTGTGTCAATAGGTGGTATTCCTCTATAAATATCCAACATTAATCCTATTTTATACAGCAAGTACATTCATCTACCAAAATATTCTATTTCTGCAATACTCGTGCTTTACCTAGCACTTCTCCACCCAACATTCAATTGTTGGAAATTTCACATTGGCTACTGATGTAACCGAATTAAAGTATATAAATGGAAGATACTTCATTAAAGTATATAAATGGAAGATACTTCTCACATAATAAACTAAATCTGTGGAGTGAGTTAGACTAAAATTCAAATTCTAAGATCAGAGTTTATCGGAACTATTGTTGTTGGACTTGTCCAGTCACTTGTCATTATGTCACTATTATACCACCCACAAATGTTCAATTCTGAAAACTTCAAACTTGAAATATCCAATTATTGTTGTGAGAGAAATGTGATGGAGATCATACATCAATTAATTCTATGACCAAATTAAAGTATATATGTAAGAAAAAACTCTCACCTCACAAGTAAGTTTTGTAGTGTTGAATTAGACCCAAACCTAATTTCTAAGACATACCATAAACACAGTTGGTCTTGTAGCTATTTAGTCAATCTCCCTTTAAGCCTGATGAGCTCCTCTTTTTTATCACAAATAAGACAGTCATTTATCCATTTCATCCTTTCAATCTAAAGTCCATGATTTACATCTTTTTCTCAGGCACTTTGCAATAAATAGAAGATACCAAAACCACATAGCCTTTTAGTATAGTATGATTGCTAATTTTCACATCCAAGCCAATGCTAGCACATGTCCTTCTGAATTTGCATTCCATATACTCTCCTTTTGCTTAATCGGAAACCATGTGATTCCAAAGCTTCTCTCCACAGTTTCAATTTTCTTTATTAACTCTCACTAGGACTATACCATATTCAAAAGGCAAGCATTGAATCACCGGCTACTAGATATACTTATTAAGTGCATCCTTAAACAAGGTAAGAAAATCCTTGTAGTGCAATCCTATTATAGGAAAATCCTCCATGGCCCCACTGTTCTTTATAATTAAATGTCAGTAAGAAGTATGAGATAAAAGCAGTCCAAAACATTCTTGCACGCACGAGCATGTCAGATATATGAAAAAAAATATTGTTACGTCTCTATCAAAAACTTAAGCTTTTAGAAGAGCTGGTTATTGACAACTGTTAAAACAGAAACAATCAATATACAAAACCTTTTTTCATCAAGTAAGCTTAAGAAAATAAATTTGGAAAAGTCCCAAGTCCATTCACCAGCACAGCACCAGAGCTTAATTCTCAAACTCTCAATCAGCCATTCACCACATGACATCCTCATATGGAGATTGATTATTTCCAAACGAAGGGAAAAAGAAAAAGAAGATATTACAAAGGGACAGAATTCCTCACCTGGCTGACAGAGCTGAAGCAACAAAGACTGTCCATATAATCCAGCCCCACCTCAACCTTTCCGTCTATCACTCAACATCTAACTCTTATCACAAAACTGCAAACAAGAAAAAGAGAAAAAAAACTCAACTTGAGTGAAAGTCCAAAACTAAAAAAAAAAAAAAAAAAAAACAAAAAAAAAACCAAAAAAAAAAAAAAAAAAAAAAAAAAACCCAAAAAAAAAAAAAAAAAAAAAAAAAAAAAAATCCAAAAGAAGTCCGATCAATAAAACAAGCAATTCAATCATCCCAGACAAAAAGAAAAACAAATAAGAACAAAAAGGGGAAATTCCCAAGACCCAGATAATGGAGTGGTAATCCAAAAACTCCCTTACCGATCAAAAAACCAAAACTTTTCCCTGGAAAAAGATCTGCAAGGTAATTGGGTCGTCTCTGGCTAATTGTTAGAGGAAGGAGAGAGAGAAAAAAATAAAGGGAAGAAGGAGAAGAACATAAAAGAAGAGAAATTTTATTGATTGATATAATAGGAATAGGAAGATGGAATAGGGGATGGTTGGAAGAGTGACTTAGATAACCGTCCGGTATTGGTTTTGTTGAGAAAGTCTTTGTGTAGTTTTGTTAGCAACGGAATGAGAACGGGGGCCAAAAGGCATAGGTTGCCCTTATTGACTTTTTGCAGTTTCTCTGTGCCTTGTTTTATTGCTGACACTGTTTCTTTGTTTGTTTCTTTCTATGATTTATTACAGCTGTTTTTGTTTCGAGGATTCACTTCACTTCACACAATAATAACGTAAATTACATTACATAGTTCCTTCCTTCGTATAAACCCAACAACTAACCATCTGATTGCATTGTTTTGTATTCTACTGCATTCCCATTCATTGGTTGAGTTTCTCACCCCATCTGTGGGGTCCACTCCAAGGTCGGCCAAATTTTCAACCTTCCACAGATTCTCTTTCTTTGTCCCCAAAAGGGTCAAAGAGAAAAACAAAGCAAATTACAACAGTACTGTACAATACTCCTTTGTGTACTCAAGTGCTGTAAAATTACTACTACACAGACTTGGATTCTGTACAGCAAGGAAAAGTTTCTGATTTTCTCAAGATTGATAACATGGTAGATGGAACACAATATTTGGACTTTTTTAGTTTTTTTTGTGAGTTTAATCTTTATGTATTATTAGTTTAAAAGTTTTAAAATAATTACTATAAAAAGTATACATCTTTCAAATACACTTGGACAGTATTGTAAAATATTACATTATCGTCATATTTTAATTAAATTGGGTATTCGTTTGTAAGAAGTGACATGCATTGATCAAGTAGATTTAAAAAAATAAAAACATACTAGAATGTAAATATGTGATAACTTTATTGATTTTTATAATAACTATTTTACAAGTTATATCGTGTAATTAGGACAATTTAAATTTGCTTAGCAGCACTATTAAAGGTAAGAAAGTTTATGCATTATTAATTAAGCAGTGTCAGTTTAAAATTATTTTAATTAATTATCATAAAATTTAATAACTTATTTTACATATGCAATTAAATGAAATTATAAAAGGGTTTACTATGCGAATACATTTTGAGTAAATCCAAAAGATAAAAAATATTGGCATTTAATTTATTAGAATCAAAACCAAAACGTTATTCAAGAAGTTTAATTTCCATATCTTTTAATGCAAAACGTATACCGTAAATAAATAAAAAACTATTTTAAATGTGATTTGTAAAATACTAATTACATAATTAAATAAACTTAACTTATTATTATTATTATTATTATTATTATTATTATTATTATATTTATTAGAGAACTAATTACTCTAAGACTTAGTGAAATAGTTTTTCTCAATCTCAACCTTTCATATTTTACATTAACAGCTCAGGTTAATGTATCATATACTTTCTTTCCTCCTCTTCTTAATATGCAACGTATTGAAGACTATTATCTCTCTTTCTCGTCATCAATATATAGAATAATAATTATAAGCTATTATCCTCAACTATGATTTTTTTTTTAAATCAAAATAGTTATTACTTGCATAACTACGTATAATATCTCATTATCATCATTTTGAATCTTTATGTGAACAAATCATTTTGTTTACTTTTCTTTAAAAAAAACTAAATAAAAAATAATGTGTTATCCTAGCATTAGATGTTAAGAAAAAAAAAATATTTTCAAAGAATATCTTGTTGATATAAAATAAAATAGAAAGTTAGAATAAGTGGATCCCACTCATATTTTAATGAGAAAATAAGATTTTTTAAACAATAACAAAATATTGTAGTTAAATTTTCATAAGAGGTTTAATTAAATATTTTAAATGCTTAGAGTATGAACACATTGTTTCTAATTGATCTACCAAAAGAAATATGGTCTTAAGAAAAGAAAGACACGTGGATAATAACCATTCATTTTTTTCTTCAAATTCTTTATCTTCTACTTCTTGTAGTGATAATGAATGTATTATTGTGAAGAGTGATTTTAGACACAGTTTACCAAGTTCAAAAAGATTTAAATGATTTAAAAAAGATAAAATATTTTTCAAGCCAATTGTAAATTGTGTATTTTTATCATTAATGGATAAAGTTGAACTAATAGTACAAGCAACAAAATGTAGAAAGTTTATTTTCATCAACCATTCATCTACAAGATTCAATGATTAAATAAAGAAGGTGACAATGATTAAATAAAGAAGGTGAGTTGCTTGTAGATAAACAAGTTTTGTTTTCTTTCACTATTAGTAAGTATAAGTATAATGCTAACATTCTTTGTGATATTATGTTTATGAAAACTAGTCATTTATTATTAGAAAGACCATGTGAATTTGATAGAGGTGTAATACATTATGGTGATTCTAATTAGAAACACGGGTCTTAAATAGACATTAAAACCTTTGTCATCAAGAGAGATAAACATGAGGCAAATTTTGCAATGGTGTAATTTTTTTTTGAAATTCCTGAAATGGTGATTTTTTTATTTATTTTCGGATATGGGTAGATCATGCATAGGAGACATAGTATCATTGTAAAGAAATCCTCGTGGTCTTATTCCACGATTTAATATAAAACTAACTAAATGAAATAGTGAAAAGAGGACATGAACTTAATTTACTAGATGAAATTGTGCATCTAATATTTCAATTAATGAGTTAATTAATATAGTGAGAATATTGTAAGATTTTAGTAGGATTAATATTCTCCACTCATTCCTCTGTTTTGTTTGACACTTGTTATCTATTGTTAATATGTAACTAAAATAAATCCAAAAAAATTAATTTAATTTGAATAGAAAAGTGGTTATTGAGACGAAAAGTTACATGTTATGAATTTAGTTATTAATATATGAAATAGATTTAGTTAGTAATAAATATAATTTAAAAACTAACAATAAATTTATTTAAAAAATTATATGATATTTTCAAATTTTTCATTCTAAATTTATTGCTAAATCTTAATTTTATTTTAAATTATTTTTATATTAGTAACTAAATTAAAATATTAAACTTAAACTTAATTTTGCTAAATATATTTTATTACTAAATTTTAATTTAATTTAATTTAAATTTTCTTTTCAAAATCAAACTCACTTTTAATTTAGTTCAATATATAAATCCCATACTAATATTATTTTTTATTTTAATTTAAACAATAATCCCCCAACCATTATTGTTTAATTTATACAAGAGGAATGAGTGAAGAATATTAACCACCTTAAGATCCTTCAGTATTCTCACCATATTAATTTAACTCATTAATTGAAAATTTGGTTACATGATTTCATCTAGTAAATTAAGATCTGTCATCTTTTCACAATTTCATTTAATCTTATATTAAATCGTTCACAATTTCTTTCATAATTTACCCATATCTGGAAATAAATAAAAAAATACACCATTTCAGGAATTTCAAAAAAAAAATTATACCAATTTGGAAAATTTTCCTAAACATGAAGAAAGAGATAATAAAAAAAAATGCCGAAATTGAAAAAGGAAAATTTGCTTTTGAAAATTAAAGAAAATTTCACATCATTGAATAGATTATTAAGGCAATCTTCACATTCTTTTCAAAATAATGATGAATTTTCTTTTATATCTAAGGTTTTAAAGATAAATCATTCAATATTCATTGAGTATTTAAACAAAGGATTCAAAGTACCTCATGAAATTACAAGGATTAAAAAAGATACATTAGATGTTTCAAAAGTAATATGCTAATTCTAGTTCTTTGTGAATCTTTAGATTAAAATAATGACTATTTCTTAATTGGCATAATAAACATGTGCATAACATAAACATTAATTCTTTGAAGATATTTTTTGAAGAAGAAAAAGAAAAGTTTTGAAAGATTTTTCCTCTTTGAACATGAAATTAGTTCTATTTTGAGAAAGGAGGAATAACATTTTTTTTTTCTGCAAATAACTTTTGTTTTACAAGTGGCTATGGAAGAATTGCGGTAACAAATAGAAGAATTAAAGGCAATGGTGAATAGAAAGCATAGAAGAGGTACAGGTTCTTCAAATTCTTCTACAAACATGGTGGATAGTGACGTGAAGACTTTTTATCAAATGAGAGAAGGGAGAGGAAATCACATAAATCTAAACATAAAGAGAAATTGTTCAAACATAATGTTAAATTTTCTAATTTTAATGATGATTCGGATCAAAATGTATATGAAGAATGGAAAAGGAAAGTGAACTAAATTATCTATTCTTGTAATTTTAAAAATAAGAAATTTTTGAAATTTGTAGTATTAGAATTTGAGATTAAAGCTTTATTATGGTGGAACAAATACAAAAAAACATTCTTCTACATGTAATTCATCATAATTGGATTTACAATGAATAACTTTAAAAAAAAAAATACTCCACTAAACAATACAAATATTACAAAAACATTATCATCAATTTTTTGTGATTAACAACCTAAAATAAATTAGCGTAATAAAAATAAACATTACAAATATTATCATCTTCAATGCTTTAAATCCTTCAATAAATTATGTATCTCAACCAAAAGTTCAGTTCATCATGTATCTTCTCCACATTCTTGATTTCGTAATTCATTTCTTCTACTTTGCTCTGATTTTATGAAATCCCTTAACTTATCATTTTTCATATTTCTCAAAATAAAAAGTAATAATTACTTAAGTCAACAAGAAATGAGCTTCAAAAAAACCATATTCACAAAAAATCATAGTTTTCACAACTCAAAAGTTCAAAGTTTTAATAAAAAATACCATTAGATCATTATAGTTAATGTATCCAATATTCTACAAAAAAAAAAAAAAAAAACTTAGACAATCATTAAATCTATCAAAACTATCCACGATACTCTCACGCATCATAGTGTAAGACTTCTTATTGTCATTACTTATCTTACACGAATTAAGGTTTTGTTGTAAAAACCCAATTACGACAGCTAATAACAATAAAAATTAGATGGAAAAGAACACAAAACTAAAGTAAACTAAAACAAGTGCCAATCATCAACGGTAAAGACCATCATAGCATTGAAAAAATTCTTCAATGAAAGACAATGACAAAACACTGTGAATTCACAAATAAATGACAAAGAATAAGATATGAAAAAGTAAAGTTACATCAAATATCCAATGAGTGCATTTAAGTTTCAGAACACTTTGTCATCCACACATCCACACAACAATCACATCAGAGAGATAAAAGTCCCTTTATTGCAATTAACTGCTCAGATGGACTTATGTTCAGATTCTTACTATCATAATAACTAAAATGCAAGACTGTGAACTTAATAAAAACTCTAATTCTTGAATTTTTTAAGAATCTTATTATAGTCAACACACCAATTTTTATTGTTTTGAATACGTACTCAATAATAATATATGTATATGCAATAATATTATTAATTATAGCATAATTGTTACCATTAACTCATTCATATATTATATTTTATGATACGATTTTAATCGTATCGAGAATAAATAATATTACATTGTGAGAGGACTTGTACCAAAATAAATAATAAATAATATTACACATGAGCTCGTGGAGTTAAAAATACATTACTTCATTTTTATTTATTTTTATTGTTTTGGAACTTAAAGTTTTAAATACTATATAAAAACAATTTATATGTACTTTAGTTTTGACATACATATTTAGTTTTAAATATTATATATAGTTGCAAAACAATTTTATCATATATATATTTTATCATTAGATGATAGTTTATAAACAAATAGTAAAATTAATCAATTTTTTTTATTCAGTAAACCAAACAAATTTTCTTAACGGTGAAATAACGTATTAAGAGACACTAGTATACATTTTTTCCCCTAAAAGTATATCAAAATTGACCTTGTGTTGCAAAAGGAGTCACCAAATAATAATAATAGCAAATAGTAATGATAAAATCCTAGAAATATTATTAAAGTAAAAAATTTATTGCACGAAAGGGTCAACCCCAGACATGTATCTGTGCAGAGATTGATCCGAGGAATATGATAAAGTCAAGTCAAAAGATAAACCCTTTTGATGACACAAACCAAAAGTTGTTGTTGTTACCAATCTCGCATCAAATCAATCATCATCATCCTCTCTAATCCCTTTTAACAAACAAAGCAAAGCATGTCCCCTGCATAATAAACGAATATGCCACCACGCCACACGTGTAACACGAGCCACTTACCTGTGCAATTCGGGACATAGCCACGTGACATTCTTTTACCTTCTCGCGTAGTACACCGAAAACAACTTCCCCTTTTGCTTCCTCTTTCTTTCTTCTTCTTCTTCCTCCACCTTCTTCCTTCCTTCGTGATTCCACATCCAATTATGGCATTAGGACTCAGGACAAAGACCTTTGGCTTCATAGAAGGAGAGAATGAGTTTGTGAGTGCATTCCAATGGTTCAACAAGATTGATAACTCGGATCAATGGCAGAGGGGCACTTACTATGCCCTTTGTGTCGCTTATACGTTGGTCTCCTTTATTGCCCTGGTTAGTCATTTTCTTTTCTTTTATGGCCAAATCATCAACCTTCAGAAAAATGGTCAAGTTTTGTCATTTGTCGGTTTTAATTTTGAATCACTTTTTCCTCTTTTTCGGTTTTGGTCTGAACTTATTTACTACATAACTGACACCCCGTCTCATCAAATCTCCACAAGGTTTAAACTTTAACCCCTGACCAGATTTTTATTATCCGACACTGATGTTTCTCTGAGGGTCATTGTTTTGCAACCTCTATGAACCAGTTTAGCTTTGAATATGTGGGTCTTTTTCATGCAGAATGTGAATGGTTGTCTTTTGCAGCTTGAGATGTGAATTGTGTGGGAATTTGGTAAAATATGGGCTTGTAGCTGTTTGTGCCCAAGCCAGATTTTTTCAAAGGAAGCTATAATATTAACCTGTTTATTCTCAGGTACAACTGGTGCGAATTCAAATGAGGGTACCTGAATATGGGTGGACAACGCAGAAGGTTTTCCACTTGATGAACTTTGTTGTCAATGGATGTATGTAAGAGTTGTGAATGCCTATAAACAGCTCTTTTAGCTTTATTTGTTTTGATTTATGCTTGATGAATCCCTATTACACTTGCAGTGAGAGCTGTCCTTTTCGGTTTATACAAAAATGTTTTTGCAATAAGACCAAAGGTATTTTTCTGTTCTTAAATCTCTACTACTGGAATTTAAGCATTAATCCCACTTCTTCATTTCTTGCTTTGGTTGGTAGGTTAGGGTAGTAGGATCAAAATAGAGCACATCATGTCCTTTGCTAAGCTTGGATTTTGAATGATTAAGTTTACAATGGAAGATATGGATTATGAAAATAATTTAGTTTCATCAAGATTTTTTAATTTTGTCTGTTGATGAAGATCATGGCCAAGAGTTCAGTCAATTGTATTTTCTACCCCGTTTTAAGACCTCCACTACACATTTTCAGCTTCTACTATAACTTATAAAACAAGTTCCAAACACACCCGAATTAGTGCATAGTCCAAGATCATTATAAGCTATGGTCCTGGCCATTGTCAATTTGTAGCCTGCTTTTATTTACTCTTTATTGTAAATTGAAAAACTTAGTTACTAGTTACATGGAGGTAGTTCATGATCTTAAACACATGATGATCCATGACATAGGATCATGTAATAATTTTTCCCTCCCAAATAGAATAAACAACGAACCATTTTCACAAGAAAATTAGCTAATTACAAATTGACTGCCTTTCTGCTTGGCCTTCATCATTCCCTCATTTTTTTCAACCTTCCTTCTACCTTTGTCCATTCAGCTTATATCCTCCTTAATTTCACGTTCTGACCTATTATCACATTACGTTTATAGGCACTAGAACAGGTGTTAATGGAGCTTCCTGGTCTTCTGTTTTTTTCCACTTATACATTGCTTGTGTTGTTCTGGGCTGAGATATATCACCAGGTATGTTTACTTTCTTTTGGGAGAACTACATTAACAGTCATTATTTTATGGTAAATTATATTACATTCATCTGCCTCAAATGTATTCAGGCAAGAAGTGAACCGGCACAGAAACTTAGGCCTGCTTATTTTATTATCAATGGTTTTATTTACTTGATACAGGCAAGTGTACAATCTTGATTTCCTTGTCCATCATTCTAGTCCTTAAAATAAGAATTCTTACTAGTTAATGTAATGATTTTATTTTAATCTTCGTGCCTGATAATAATAGATCTGCCTCTGGATTTACATGAGTGCAAGTAAAACTGCTACAGGCTTGGAAGCTGCAGAACTCTTCCTTTCAGGTTATTTCTATCAACATGATTTAGTTGATGACATTTTTGTCAATATTTAATTTTCATCTTGCCCTCAAATAATGTTGTTGGAATTTCACTTTGATGAAGCATTTCTCATAATAATACACATCTCTTTATGTATCTTTGCATAAAGAGTTAAGAATCACATCTCTTTATGAATAATGAAGAGTTTTTTCTTGAATAATGAAGGTTTTTTACATCTCTCATAGGAAGAGCATTTCATTCTATCCAATCCTTTCAATCCTCTCAAAAGAATAAAGCCAAATCTTTTACTCAAATACTTTTACATTGTGACCCTATTTTGCCCTCATCAGGAGGGAATTTCCTGGAATTTTAATTCCGGAATTCTCACCTTCAAGAAGCGCTACTACTTTGATCAACCTCTCACCTTCAAATAATGGAGTGATGGAGAGATACCGATAAAGTATGATATAGAAAGAAAATCTCTTATGAGGATTTTTGAATGTAAAACTTTTCTTCATAATCTCAAAGAGATGATGTTTGGTTCCAAGTTATGGGTCTATTCAAACAATTGAATTGTTCCAAGCAAATGTATGGTATGTTTGAGGATCAAACAATTCAAGTTATCTGAGAAGCCAAATTTTAAGGTGGTTTGTGATAAAATCCTACTAATTATGGGAGAGAGTTTTCATATGGAATAATAGACAGAAAAACCTAATCAAACAGAGCAACTTAGTCAGATGCTAGAAACTTGAAGAAACAAAGAAAACTCTTGATTAGATAAATGAAGATCAAGAGGTAGATAACCTTCAAATAGGACAAGATAAAAGCTTTTGATTAGGTAAACAACCATAAAAAAGATATTTCTCAAAAGAATATGTCAACCTTAATGAAGAAGGGGAGCTTCACAGCTTTGAAGAAGTCAAGATCAATGACAAATGGTTGCAGGCCACATGAATGAAGAAATTCAATCCTTGAAGGAGAACCAGACCCATTTCCAAAAGAAAGAAAGACATTGATATTGCAAAACAAGTGGGTTGGATTGCCAAAAGAAAGAAGACATTGACATTAAAATTGTTGTGAATATAGAGCACAAATTGTCGTGAAGGGTTACGAAGACATATTTTGAAGAGTTTTTTTTTACCAATAGTGAGGATGACATCTATTAGCGCTAAACTAAACTTGGAGATCGAAGGACTTATGTTAAAACTAATTCCTACAAGGAAACTTGGAAGATTGGAAGAAGAAATATATGGAGCAAGTTAACCATCTATTAGTGCTAAACAAAACTTGGATGTTAAAACTAATTTCCTACATGGAAACTTGGAAGAAGAAATATACATTGGGAAAAACAAGACAAAAATAGTTCATCTCAAGAAGGATTTGAGCAAGTCGTTTGCCATGAAAGATAGGTACAAAGCATATATTGCTTATGTTCTAAGAGAATAGATTCTTATCAAATCTTGGAAGCTTAGAAATGGATACTAAGGTATCTAAGGGGAACTACCAGGAGCTATGTTGATTCCGAAATATCTATATTAGGTTATTTGATTACTTTTGAAGTGAAATACATTTCTACAATAGAAGTGTCCTAAGAAATGCCATGGATGAAGAGTTTCCCAAGTGAGTTTGAACTAATCAATATGATTATGTGTTGAATTGTGATAATTAAAGTACCATCTATCTAGCCAAGAACCCCTATTCCATTAAATCATATCATATCATTGGATATGACAAGCTATGAAGATAGAAAAGATCCATACAAACGTTAATTTGTTTGAGATAATGATTAGGACAATGGCAATCAAGAAGGATTGGATATTGGATATGAGAAGCTATGGATGCGAAGAACTTAAACTGACACAGTGGTACTTTTCAAGTAACATTTTTGGAAGGGGAATTTGTTGGATTTTTTCCCTATTTCTTCTCATGAAGAATTTAGAGTCACGTTTCTTCTCATGAAGAATTTCTTCTCTTCATTAAGAGTCACATTTCTTCTCGTGAGAATTCTCTGAGAGAAAGAGAGAAGAGAAAAAGTGAGAATTCCTGGAATCCGTTTTGCAAGAAAGGTAGTTCCTTTTTCATATCTGGTGAGAATTGAGAGATGCTCATCCAAGAGGGGAGATTTTTCGTTAGATTCTTTGAGAAAGAGAGAATATTTGTATTCTTACTCTTAATTTTTGCTTCTGCATGCTGCTTATTTTGCATTCACAAGCAGGAATTCCTTCTGTTAATCCCAACAAACACTCTTAAAATAAAAACTAGAGAATAAATAATTGATTATTGCTACTAATAAACTTCATATATAGTTGTTTGGTATTCTTGACCTTTGCTTTAATGTTCTTTTGCAGTTATATCATTCTTTGCTGCTCTTGGATTTTTGTTGTACGGTGGAAGGTAAGCTCACTAAACTGTTGTGTTTCAGATGCCACAATCCTTGTTTGGCCATTGAACACTAACCTTCTCAGAATGATGTAGGTTGTTTTTCTTACTGAGGCGCTTCCCCATTGAATCTAGAGGCCGTCAAAAGAAACTTTACGAGGTTTGTTTCTAAAGTATTTGTTGCTTCATGCTTTTCACCCTTAGAGAGAAAAATATCTTAAATTCTGACCATGCTCAATGTAGGTAAAAATTGTAGCTTCAAAAGTCTGGCACATGCTGTTGTGACTAACTTTTCACCTTGGCAGGTTGGATCTGTTACAAGTATTTGTTGCACTTGTTTCCTGATAAGATGTGCTATGGTGAGTTCCTTCCCATTTCAAGCTACTGTATGTATTTGAAGTTACTGTTTTCTGACATGATATTTGTTTGCACCTTTAATGTAGCTTGCATTTTCCGCATTTGATAAGAATACAGATCTTGATGTCTTGGACCATCCCATTCTTAACCTGGTTTACTATTTGGTAAGTGAACTTCCTACTTTATTTGGTGTATCAAAATATCATTTGATTTACTACAAAAAAAAAAAGGGGCAAATCCTAACCAGTGGGCACCAGCTAAGGAGTAAAAAATAGAAGCTTTTCACACAACATAAAGGCAAATGCTAACCAGTGGGCAACTTGTTAAGAGGAGTAAACATCGTAACCAGTGAGCACTTGCTAACTAAGGAGTGTAAACAATGGAAACTTTTCATTGAAGTGTCATGAATGCTAGTCAACTGTGATTTTCAATTCACTCCTTATATGAATTTTAATGGAGAAAAATTGAACTTTTGAAATAGTTCCCTAACTGTTAGCATGACCCAACAAAAAAGGACAAAATCCTAGCCAGTGGGAACCTTTTAAAGTGTAAACAAAGGATACTTTCATTAGAAAGTATCATTAATGCATCTCAGTTGTGATTTTCAATGCATTTCTAATATGAATTTTTGTAAAATCTTTTTATTTTGAATTTTCTAACTGCTATCCTAGCAGACTAGAAGGACTTCATATGTTCAGTATAAATATCAACGTATCTCAAATATCTTGCTTAAAATTCCCTTCTTTCCTGAATGGTTCTGTCCCTCTTGATTGTTCTGAACTGCAGATGGTAGAGATTGTTCCATCAGCGTTGGTGCTTTTCATACTGCGAAAGCTGCCCCCAAGACGAGTTTCTGATCAGTACCACCCCATTAGATGAGTTGTGCATTTAAATCCTCTCACCACCACCCAATATCTGTTCCTTCACTGTTTCCTTTTCCACGTATCTTCAGTCTGAGTTGGTCCATAACTGTTCTGTATATTCATAATTTCATTTTCTTCAATTAATGCAGTTTATTCTCTAAACTACACCACTTTTCTTCCACCAATATGATTTCTGCTTTTCTAAAGTGAAAACTACCATTAAAAAAATCATGCACTTTAGCTTATGTTTTACTATTACTATTAATTAAGGTACTTGGAAACTATAAAATATCTCTGTAGAAGTCGGAGTTATTTCCATACAACAAGGTAGGCGAAGTCAGACAATCAGACAATCACATTTGTTCATCACATCTCTTCACGGATACAAGTAAATAAAGTAAATAAAATAACCAATCACATCTCTTCTCGAGACAAGATAACAGTCACATTAAACGACCGAAATTCCATTAAAATTTTAAGTACTGATTAAACAAAAAATAAAACTGACAGAGATTCCATTAGATATAAAAGTTTGAAGTATTCATTAAACAAAAAATTTTAACAGAACTCATACAAATATCCATATTTTTCATGAATGACTATCTTAATTAAGCCTGAAAATAAATTATCTTAGACTTCTGTATCCAAATAGTCGGGGCACATGAGAGCACAAGAAATGCATTAACATTTTTTGGTCGAAAGCTATATTTTGAATGCTAAAAGTGACGTACTTATGTTTAAATGGTTTAAGAACAAATAATTATTTGCCTTTTTCCTGGTTTTGAAAAATCTCATAAAGATGAAGAATTATTTCTCCTAAAATGCTCTGCAAAACTGGTTGCATCAGACGTGTGGTTCCAACAAGTACTATTTAAAACGGATTGCAAAGTTTAGGGTGCCTGCAGGAAAAGAAAAGAAGGAAATCAGAAGCTACATGCTTTGCTTATTGCAGCCCATAAGTAATCTCTCGCTTAGTCCATTCTGCTGTCTCATGTCAAACTTCCGACGTTAATGCACATAATTTAGTTGAACTTATTTTTTCATTTACTAAGGAATGAAATGCATCAACTGTCTTCTCTCATTCATGCTGATGTAATGCCTTTAAGAGTCTCATCCAATTCATTCTTAAACAAAAAAAAAAATCCAAACTTATACCAAATACATTTATTCTTGCTACACTCAACACCTTGCCACATCCCAAAGAAATGGTAAAACTAAATGCAAATTTGCATTCCTTTATTATACTTTATGGATGATGAGATACAAAGATATCAGCTCGCAGAAGTCTGAGGCCAAAGGAAATAAGGAAACACTCTTACAATATAACCCAACTTAACTTAACATAAGCATACACTTCACACAAGAAAACTCTGTATCTAATAATATCAGAAAGTCGTTGCTATAATAATTTAGTTGAATTCAAGCATTGGCCAAAAGGTAAGCCTCAATGACCTTGAAAAGAGCATCACTCTTGGCTTTGCCAGCTTTGAGCTCATCTTCATTGGGTGGAGCATCTCCCTTGCTGTGATATTTTATGCTCAGCTTTACAACTGAGCCTCCGTTGGGGCCATCACTGAGTTTGGTGTCGATGGTGATCTTCTCTGCAGTGTCTGGCAAGGCAGCACCTCCAACTATGCTGTAGCTGTATCCCAAGTTGGCCTCATCTATTCCTTCTATTTTGTGCAACACATACTTTGTCTCCCCATCTGTTCATTCGTTCACATTTAACACTCAGTTAACTTCATATGCTATACACTGTTAATGCATGTACATAAAATATATAGAAAATGAATGAACATATATAATACCTTCAAGGAAAGAGATCTTCTTGATGGTTCCGGGGCCACCGTTGCCCTCAACGATTTCAACACTCTTGAAGGAATCAACAGCCTTAGGGACGATGTTATCGGCATCTTTGACAAGAGCTTTGTAAAGGGTAGCAGGAGACACAGGAGAAGTGGTTTGGTCCTCGAATGTGAAAACAGCCATTATCAAATTATATGAAATGGAAGAGTATGAAATGGGAGAATAGAAGGAGAAGATGTTTGTTGTTGAGTTGTGTGTGGTTCTTAGGCAGAGGAATAACATGTATTTATAGGGAAGCTTCAACCAAAGTGCTGCTGACTAGATCATATATGTTTGCAAATATTTCATTTAAACATCCTAAATCTATATGTTTTCAAATACTCCAGCAGTAAGAAAAGTTTTGACCTTTTTTTTTTCTTTCATTTTTCATGCTGTCTTTTCTTTCCCTTATTTCAGTTTACATTTGTTCTGCTGGTATAATCTGTGTAATATTTCAATCAATTTTTATTTATTTAATATTAAATACTATTAGTTCTATTTGTTTGTCAAGTATCGTGATTTTGAATAATTCAAATTCAAAGAAGAAGTTTCCTCCGGAAAAAACTTAACAAAAAGGTTAAATGGCAGCCACTCACGTTCAACCATGGCGACTGCATGTGTATTGTATTTTGCAGGAATGATACTGTAATATTAAATAAATCTTATTTTAATTTGTGCTTTAAAGAAATGTTTAAATTTATAATAAATAATTTTGAACCATAAACATCATTTCCTATTAGTATCGATCTTGGTTTCTGTTTTTTTGTAAAAAACTAAATTGATTTTTATCTCTAAAATACTTAAATAATAATTTTAATCTTTATTATAATTTGACCCACTTATTAATTATTTATATATTTAATGAAATAAAAGTGGTCATTACATGAAAAAAGTATAAATATTAACTATAGAGTCATTTTTAAATAATAAAAATTCTACTAAACCATAAAAACTCATATATGTCTGTAATAAAAAAATCATCGCGTCATTTGTAAATGCGTCACCAAAATTAAATTACAACGTGACAGAAAAAATGATAGAAAAAATATTTTATAAATAAATATGAGTACCAAATTTTAAGAATATTAATCAGTGATTTTAGAATATTAATTTAAAATAAAAATATTTATTAAGAATATATACTTTATAAAATTATAAAAACAAGATTTGTTTCCAAACAATTAAAATATTTATTATAAATATATTTAACACTACTTTTCTGGTTATTATAAACTCAAAGTCCAATTTCTCCAACAACATCTACAAGACATTTTTTTTCAAAAGAAAAAGCATCTAAAAGGCGTCTAAAACAGCATCACAGTCTATCTGCATTCAGTCAAATGAATAATTTCATGTTAACTTTTATATGATCCTAATCAATAACCAAAATGTAGAAATTAAAACTCAAGCGGTTTATAAAAATATGTGTCTTTATTTTAGATCTTATTAGGTCAAGAAATTAAAAACAAAACTACTAATAATCATATAGAAACATATTAAAAAAATTGTAGAAAGAGTTTTTATTTTCATACTATTAACTTTTTTAATTTTTAATCAATATCCTAGAAAGATTTATTAACATTTATGTTTTAATTTTTCTTAAACGAGAGAATTTATTTTTGTCTTTAAAATATCGGTTATATATTTTTAATATATAAAATTATAAATTTTTATTTTTTAACCTTGTTTGTTGATTTCTTTTATCTTTTTAAATAAGGACTTGTTAATATGATCTTTGTAAAAGAATCTTTAATTTTTTTCATGGAAATTAAAATCATTGTTGTTTTTATTTTTGTCCTTTAACTATCAATTTAAAAAAAACATAACATTCATTTAGTAGGTAAAGTAATTTTTTTATTATTACTTTCTGAATAGCATTATAAACACCTAGTAACATTTGATTGACATTTTATTAATTACATAAAGCATGTTAATATAATATTAACTGTATGATAGTAAAGACTGAAAAATATTACTTCAATTGTATAAGAATTAATTATTTTTAGAAAAAATCACAACAAAATTTAATACATAATTTATATAGTAATATGTTTATTTATTAAAAATTTTAAAATTAAAGCTTATTTTATGTAAACCGTGAAATAAAATAATTATTATAACAATATAATATAGTATAAAATTAAGAGTAAGTTACAAATATATCCTAAAGTTTTTTTTGTAATTTTACTTACACTTCCTACCTCTGTTTTTCATATTTTCATGACCTTATCTTATCAAGGTTTATTAAAAGTGCAACTATAATGGTTTTTTTGTGTAAATATATATAAAAATAGATAATAATGTAATGTGTTTTAAAATTAAAAAGATAATTTAAAAAAGATCGGAATTTCTATAATTTAAAAAAATAATACATGAGAGAGTATTAACATAGTTTCCTCTGAAATTACTCATTCCCGCAAATACAGCAAACAGTCGCCATCGTTGATTGTGGAAATTGACGTGTATCTTCTTTGAATTTGAAAGCTTTCCCTATGGTAGTGTTTGACAAACACAGAAAGATAAAATTGATAATAGAAAAATAAGAAAGAATAATGCATCATGACATACTCTCTTAAGAATATTGTTTATTTACAGAAAAAAGAATAATGTTGGTAAACAAAGAGCCAATGAATGGCCCACCAACCTTGAATGAGGAGTCAGAGCTTCACACTTTGGTGTCTTACGAGTTCTTCATAGAAACAAACACACTGACCCCAAATCTTGTGCTTATAAATAGAGACCAATCCTCAGCTAAATACCCACAACAACAAACATCTTCTCTTCTATTCTCCTATTTCATATATTCTTCCATTTCATCTCATTTGATAATGGCTGTTTTCACATTCGAGGACCAAACCACTTCTCCTGTCTCTCCTGCTACCCTTTACAAAGCTCTTGTCAAAGATGCCGATAACATCGTCCCAAAGGCCGTTGATTCCTTCAAGAGTGTTGAAATCGTTGAGGGCAACGGTAGCCCCGGAACCATCAAGAAGATCTCTTTCCTTGAAGGTACTATATATGTTCATTCATTTTCTATATATTTTATGTACATGCATTAACTTTGTATAGCATATGAAGTTAACTGAGTGTTAAATGTGAACGAATGAACAGATGGGGAGACAAAGTATGTGTTGCACAAAATAGAAGGAATAGATGAGGCCAACTTGGGATACAGCTACAGCATTGTTGGAGGTGCTGCCTTGCCAGACACTGCAGAGAAGATCACCATCGACACCAAACTCAGTGATGGCCCCAACGGAGGCTCAGTGGTAAAGCTGAGCATAAAATATCACAGCAAAGGAGATGCTCCACCCAATGAAAATGAGCTCAAAGCTGGTAAAGCCAAGAGTGATGCTCTTTTCAAGGTCATTGAGGCTTACCTTTTGGCCAATGCTTGAATTCAACTAAATTATTATAGCAACCACTTTCTGATATTATTATATACAGAGTTTTCTTGTGTGAAGTGTATGCTTATGTTAAGTTAAGTTGGGTTATAATGGAAGAGTGTTTCCTTATTTCCTTTGGCCTCAGACTTGTGAGAGCTGATATCTTTGTATCTCATCATCCATAAAGTATAATAAAGGAATGCAAATTTGCATATAGTTTTACCATTTCTTTGGGATGTGGCAAGGTGTTGAGTGTAGCAAGAATAAATGTGTTTAGTATAAGTTTGGATTTTTTGTTTGTTTTAAGAATGAATTGAATGAGACTCTTAAAGGCATTACATCAGCATGAATGAGAGAAGACAGTTGATGCATTTCATTCCTTAGTGAATGAAAAAACAAATTTAACTAAATTGTATGCATTAACGTTGGAAGTAGGTTTGACATGAGACAGCAGAATCGGTATGAACGAGAGTACTTATCGGTTGCAATAAGCAATGCATGTAGCTTCTGATTTCCTTCTTTTCTTTTCCCGCAGGCACCCTAAACAACTTTGCAATCCGTTTTAAATAGAACTTGTTGGAACCACATGTCTTATGCAACCGGTTTTGCTGAGCTTTTTAGGAGAAATAATTATTCATCTTTACAAAACCAGGAAAAAGGAAAATAACTATTTTTTCTTAAACCATTTAAACTTAAGTATTATAAAGTAAATACCACAATTTTGGATAGAAAAGTTTAAGCATAATTTACTTTCATGCTTAAATAAGCTTTTAAGTCATTTGGGTATTTTTATTTGAGTCCTATTAATTTTTATTTTTTTTGTCTATTGAGTATTAAATTTTTATATTTTTCAATTGACTTTCTATTGTTAATTTTTTCATTAACAGATTACTATTGTCTTACCTTGTCATATTGCGTACTTGTCATTTTAAATTAACTACAATATCACCTATCATTAACAACAAAACTTCATTTCTTAGATGACAAGATAACAATCATCGTTGGATTCTTGTCCACCACATCTCACCATTGGATGTTGCATGGGAATGTTATCATTACACGTTTCATGTGAATGTTGCCTCCTTTACGAAGTTCCATGACGTGTAATCTAGTGAGAACGTGTGACCATGTAGGTTAAATTTTCTTTAAATGTCTCTATTATCCTCCTACATTATATAAATGTTTATCTATTTTGTGAAAAAAGTTTTGGTCCTCTATTTAGTCCTCCTTTCAGAGTGTGTTTAGAACTTACATCTCATCGTTAGTTCTTTATAGAATAAGATGTGAGATCCTATAAACAAGACTTATAAAGTTTGAAGGTCATTTGGTCAACAGTCCACCTAAGTTTAAAGGTATAAAGCATTACTACTATAAACAAATGAAGTTTGCTTCCTTTGAGTCAGGTCACATTAACATGTTAGATGTGGTGACAAAAAACAATCATGTTCCACTATATGGAAATCACTAGTAGATATTAAGGTATCTCTAGATTGAAAAATAAAAATATCAATATCAAGTGAATACTAGAGCTTGCAATATTGTTAAGTGTGTCATATTGGAAGACGAGTATGCTAAGATACATTCACACAAATGTGTCAAACAAATGTGAGACACACTTACATCGCATATATAGATAAAAAAAAGTTCAAAAAATAAATTTAGTCTTCTAACTCATTGATACAAATTATTTAATATTAAAGAAAATGTGAGCATATAAGCAATGCTTTGTAGATTTAAGATAATTGCCAATGCAAATTGATCAGTCGAAAGGGTTCTTAAAAGTTGTGATCTGATTGACAAAATCTTAAAAACATTTTTCACTCCATGTAGTTCTCAACATGAGAGTCTACCCTAAAAGACCTTATCAATATCTTAAAAGTTCATGAAGTAGTGCTCCAGTTTGATTCTCATAAGAATGAAAGCAAATTCCTTTCTTTCAATGTTGATAAGCATAAGAAGATTGCACCTTCCAAGGTGTTAAGTATCAAAGTGTGAGTCTAAGTCTCACATTGGGTAGAAATGAGTAAGTTGAGCAATATATAAGAAAGAAGACCCATAAACCTACTGCCTTAAGGTTTTGGGTTGAAGTGATAATGAAAACTAAATGTCTTAGAAAGGGTCATGAAGTAGAACATGCTAGTAAGACAATAAGCAATTTACAGATTAAAACACTTCTTCAAGAAAAGTCCTTTCCCAATCTTTTATAGGTGGTAAGTCTTTGATCTTCTTATATGAAAACCAAAACAACTTAATGATAAAATTGAAATTAAATAAAAATGAAACAAATCTTCATAAAATAAAGCATGCATCATCGTCGTCGTCATCTTATATTGCATCATTTAGTGACATTCCTAAGAAGAAATCACAAAGAAATGTTGATGCTAAAAGATCCACGACAAATAGGTATCTAAAAATAATATAATTTTTTTTATAAATTGTTCAATAGAAACAAGACATCTCCAATCATGGTACCTAAACAATGGTTACTCACGACACATGTTGGGTGGGAGGTCTATGTTCAAAGACCTCAAAAGTAAGAAGGAAGAAAAATTTATATTTAGAGGCGACTAATAAGGAATAATAATTGAATTTGGTTAGATAGGTATAAAACATTTATCTTTTATTGAGAGGGTTCTTTTAGTACCCGAGCATAAGCCAATTGTGTAATAGTAATTGCCATTTTGTGTTCAAAAATCAATGTGTAGCAAAAAAATTATGATGAGACTAAATTATTTATTGTTAATAGATAAGGTAATTTGTACAAGATCGATATAAATATGTTGTCAGATAAAACAAAGTCTCATGTCTCATGATTATCAAGGAAAATACATCTGCATAAAAAGTTTGGACATGGTTAATCAAACAATTGCAAAAGCACGAACTTGTAAGGGTTTTGCCAATAATATCCATAAAAGACAATCTCCTTTGAGAAGTATTTATAAAAGAAATGCAAGTTAAAACATCTTTTAAAAGTATCAATGAAGTTTCTATATAAAGATCTCTTAAGTTTATAAACTGAGGTAAATAAGTGAACCAATTATTTATCTATATACGATGTTGTCCATTTTTCCTGATTCCTCATCTAATCCTAATGAAGTGTTTGGAATGATATATGTGTTTATTTTTTTGCATCATCTTTAGAAGTTCCTTCAAATACTTTGTTTGAATGGATACATGTACAACTTTCTATGTGTTTGATCCACAATCCTAAAAAGCACTTTAGTTAACCTATCATGCTTATTTTGAACTCTTCTTCATTTTAGCAAAATTCTCATAAAACTTCGTTAGTAGTATTGAAAACTATATCATGTACAATGAGAAAGTTAGACTCGAAGTTTTTGCATAATATAATGTGGTATCAAATTTTCCTCTTGAAAGTCCATTTTTTAGTAAGAAGGAACTAAGTTTTCCATACCATAATCTGGGAGCTTGTTTTATACTGTATAAACATTGATTAATTTGAAAATAGATTTAGGATAATTTGTAATCTCAAATCTAAGGGATATTTCACATAAAGTTCTTTTCTAGTGTCATAGTTGAGGAATGCACTCAAAAGTTTATTTGATAAAGTTTCGTATTATTGTGACTAACAAATGACAATAAGATATGTATAACCTCTAGTCTTTCAACATGTGTTTAAGTTTTTATTAGTCTATGCCTTATTTTTTTAAGTATATTTATGACAATAATCTAGCCTTATTTCTCATCATATTATCTTGTTCATCTAGCTTGTTGCAAAAGACCCATTTAGCTTTTATAACTTTCTTATTCTTTCGCAACTCTACAAGTTTCTAAACATCTTTTGAAATTGGTCAAACTCTTCTTGTATTTGTTGGACCTATTCTTGATTGTATGATTCACAAATTTTCTTAAAAGGTTGACGTTGTTTCACTCTCTTATTGGGATCACTAATTAAGAATAACTTTAAGCAGATGATCTCTTCTCGTATGAGCATTTTTGTTGGTTAAGTCAACTTTCAACTAGGTAGTTTGATAAATGATTACACACACTTTTAACGTCATCTAGTTGCCTAGTACATATCTGCAACAATATTTGATGGTTAAGTAAACACATTTTCATTTTTCATCTGACTTTTTCATTAATGTATAAGTTTAAAAATGCATCATTTTATAGTCATAGATCCTTACATTGATTTCAACTTTTTAAAAGTAATCAAATATGATTTCTTCATAACTATTAAAGTCAAATGTTTCAAGATTATCATGTTGGCTCTCCTACCTCTTGACAGTTCACAAGGTGTTTTTCATTTAGGATATAATCTTATTAAATTTTTTTTTTTTTTTTTTTTTTTTAAATTTTAATTTTTTTTTTTTTTTTTTT
>Ga0209489_100533_pt1 | contig 72258 bp, 32 predicted proteins | sample SiratrowhiteBW_FD_187527 | JGI IMG/M metagenome (GOLD analysis project Ga0209489, IMG submission 187527) | Root nodule microbial communities of legume samples collected from California, USA - Siratro white BW (SPAdes) (version 2) | ecosystem: Host-associated > Plants > Roots > Nodule | place... | reverse complement strand
AAAAAATAAATAAATAAATAAATATATATATATATATATATATATATTTGTGTGTGTATGTGTATATCAAATAGACATAGGTTTACCATGATATCCTAAACCCTAATATTGCAGTATCCATTGGCACAGACAGAGACATAAATACATATATATAGGAGAAAAACATGCAAAGTTAAAAGGTAGCAGAATCGATTGTATACCAATATATATTGTTGATATTACATGGACGTTTATTGGTAATACTACATGAATATAGAACTGTCCATTGGCATGCATCATGCATATACATATGCATCAATGGTAACAGGATCACGTCCTATATAATAATCAAGCACCCATATATCACTACACGAAATATATATATATAACATGACAGAATACACATATGATGATGGATGTGGATCTCCATGCATGCACATGTATTACTCAGTTGCATGGGAAGGGTTGCGTGTTGCTCAGTCCACAATTTTGGAGTGTAATGTTGAAGATAGCTTGAGGAGCTAAATGCATGTTTTCTGCAACAAGGTCTATTGCACTGCAAATGGTGGTATTAAGTGGTGTAGTATTGAAGATATCACAGACTAATGGGTCAAGAATGGGTAGGGTGAGAAGGTTTTCGAGTATATCATAGATGGCAAGCAGAGGGTTGTTTTGAGTAGTATCTGGAATGATGTCTGAGCTAACCATGGAAGAGAAAAGAAGGTTAAGGGATAGAAGAAGAAGAAGAAGAAGAACAAAGGTAGTGACACCACCTTTCTCACCCATTTTCCTAGCAGATTGATACATGATAGATATAGTTCTCAGAAATAACAGCTTCATGCTGTGAACTTGATTTGCAAAAGAATTTATAGACCAACATTTCTTGTGGCTTTTTACTTTAGAAATGCTGGTTGAGTTGAAAATTGATAATGAAAGGTGAAAGATAAAGTAGATAAATCAGAAAAAATATTTTTTTTTTTTGTTTAAAGAAAAATAGATAAAAAGAAAAGAAGAAAAAATTATTTTTTTATGTTATTTGGTTTAAGATAATATGAATAACGAAATTTTAATACAGTACATATATAAATATTGAATTTTATTATGTCACAATGATATTTACTATATTAGCCACATTATTCATTTTGAACCATTCATATCTTTTCTCATCTTTATAACTATCCAATAATGAGTGTTGGATACACGCCAATCATTCTGAAATCTTTCAAAAATTTAATTCTCGTTAATTTTTCTTCACATGTATTCTTATTTAAAAGTTGGTTGAATTCTATTTCTATTTAAAAGTTAATTTTAAATTAAATTTAAGAAGGAAGAGCTTTTAGAAAAATAAGTATAACCTCTTCCCCACTTTTTATTAATAAATATTTTGAAATCTCTTTTTAAATTAAAATCAGAGAAACGAATTTTTTTTAGTTTTATTTATTTTTAACTTAAAATATCCTTTTAAATTAGAAGTTGTTCGGTAAAACAAATAAAAGGTTAGTTTTGTTTAACTAGTTATCTTATTATCTAATAAAAATGTATCTTTCTTAAATAAAAAATATTGTGCAAAATTAATTTGCATGAAGTTATTTTAATCGTGATAAAAATACTAAAATAAAAGTATTCAAAACAATAAATTTAAAAATACTAAAAATTACTTTTATTAATAAAATTTATCTTATTAGTAATAATTTGTAAACTGTATGCACACATGTCATGAAGCTAATGTATTAACTGAACGAGATTATTTAAAAAAAAAAGTTTTGAAATTTTATATAATTCGAATAAATTATCTTCTTTGAAAAATACATGTATTATTAAGTCAAATATGTGAAGATTCTAACTAGTGGCTGAAAACATTGCAGATCGTACACGGTATTTTTAAAAACTTACAAGAGTGCTTAATTAATAGGGTAGGATTTTTCTTCATCCAAAATTTTGAAATTTGAAGTTACAAAAAATGGGTATATTGGAAGATGTTGTGTGAATAAGTTAGAGAAAAGAATTATAAAAGCCAATAAAGAGATTTTTTTTATCTTAAAGAAATTTTTATGGGAAAAGAATGTTTGATTCATTACCAAACACTACCTATATTCATAAATATAAATAGAGTTTGAACTCTCTCAAAAACCACGGAGAATTTTAAAATAGAACTAATTACATAACTAGTTCTCCAATCAAATCCGATTTTCAAACACAAAGTATGAATTTTTTATGATATTAAGCATAATTTTTAATCATCCATATCTTTCATTAACACCAATTATTTCATTTTTCACTCTAATATCTCTTCTTATACATACATAACTATTCACTAAAAGAGTGTTATGGCTAATAAATTAAACATCTGTGTGCCTATTTCGTTTCAAACACGATTTAATAGTGGAAAAGAAAAAGATAAGCAATGAATAATTCTATATTAGTTGCCACATTATTGAGGGCATCTTAATTGGAGAAATTACAATGCTAATTAATCATAATAAAAGACTAAAATCATAATAATTAGACATTGTTGGTCACATAGATAAATATATTCTAAGACTAGTCTTACTTATGAATTTCAAGCTTTCTTAATTAACACGTCTTCTAGTTTTCTAGTTTTTTAATCTGGATTTGGTCATTTTTTTTTTCTTCAATTAGATCAATTTTTAATTTAGGAAGAGTCCTACAAGTATTTTGACACTTAAATAATTTATTATAGGATATTTTGGATTAGAGTACCTTATCTTTTCAAATTATCTTTCTATTTACAGGCTTTTTAAATTGACTTCTTAGTGAATTGGCTAGAGATCCAAGTTTTTATGGGTCTCCTATATATTTTCTTTTGTGTGTTATGTATGACAATAGTCACGTATCTACTGTTAGTAATATGTTATCAAGGGGACGTTTACATTGACTGAGATTGTGAGAGGTTGGCCAGTTTGTTTGATAATAGTAAATACTTAGTTTGGAATGATTGGCTGGTACATAATGTTGTATTGAGAGGTCGGTCAGTCGGCTTGGTGATACAATACACTTCTATTTAAAATAACCATGTGTTGATAACAAAAATATAATTTTTTATTGAAAAAGTCATAAAATTTTGAGTAGATTAAATCTAAATATCAAATAGTTTGGTCCTTCTCACATTTTTTTGATTGTTGGGAGAGGTGATAATATTAATTTCTGACATGATCTTTGGTGCTCTGAGAAATGCGTTTATCTGTTTGCAGGTGTTCCTTATGCCGAAAGGATTAAATTAAAAGTTATTATGGCTCAAGGATGAAAGGATAGTGGTTCTTGGGATCTTTCTCCTTTTTTAAATATTCAAGGTCTGCATAATTTACGTTATATTTCTTTAACAATTCAAGAACAACCTATTCTAGAACTGTTTGTCAACGAAAATAACAGTTGTGATTATTTTGAATTGAACTATACTACTTATGCACTTTTTGACAGATTGATGGCTAGAATTAGGGGGAATTTCTCAAGGACAGGGCAGAGAGAGGCCCACAACTTCAATACGTAGGGGAGATCGAAGGGAAAGTGAAGATGATGTACCGACTGATCTTACTGAAGTTGAGGCATTCCCTGAAGGACTTATTGATAGTTCTTTATTACTTAGTTACTGTGACCATGTTGTGTATAATTTGTGGGAGGGTGAGGTAAGTATATTTGACCTATAATCGTTATTTAAGTTTTTGATCTGGTTGGTTAAAAATATTAATGTTATGATTTAGGATCGGGGAGAGCTAAAAATGGTCTCCCATGCTAGAAAAGTCATTAAGTTTGGGTTGCCTTGTCCTGAAGTTGAGGCAATTGTTAGTAATTCTGGATTGTTGTCATTGTGCAACATTGGTTATGAAATGATTGATAAAGGTTTACTTTCTGCATTTGTGGAGCGATGGCAAAGGAACACAAACACGTTCCATTTGCCTTTTGGCGAGATGACCATTATGTTAGATGATGTGTTATGCATTCTGCATATCCCTGTAGTTGGGCAATTTCCCACTTATGCTACATTGGAGTTTGGTGAAGTTGCTGATATACTCTTTGAGTTATTGGGAGTTGAATTTGGCATTGGAAAGACAGAAATGAAAAGGTGTAGAGCTACACATGTTCGTCTTAGCTGGCTCAGAGACATTTATGAGCAGTGTTGTGAGGCTCATACATGGGGTTTGCTGCTAGGGCTTACTTACTGCATCTAGTTGGATGCATGAATGATATTTGCTGATAAGAGTGTCACCTTCATAGTTGTTTCATACCTTGCTTTGTTCAGAGATTTTTACATGTGTGGAGGTTTTTCTTGGGGAGTTGGTTGCCTCACATACATGTATGAGCAGCTAGGAGATGCTTGTATCTCCCATACTCGACAGTTGGTAGGTTACGCCACCTTGATGCAATTAAAAATAATTAGTAGATTATTTGTGATAAAAGATATTTAGAAATAACAATTTTAACTTATTGGGCATTTGTTATAGAGTTGGATTTATGAGCATTTTCTGACTATGGGAAAAAAAGATGTGAATGTGAATTCCATTACATTGTCAGTCGGCACATTTGCACGCTCACATATGTGCGATTGCAGTTGGACCTATTGACACCTGTTGAGGTCTTATGGGATCTATATGTCGACTGTAGAGCATATTGCCCATTCCTGTCTATTTCCTTATTTTATGGATATCTACCTCTTGGTGTTTTGACGCAAAGACATTTACTTGAATGTGTGTTGAATTAGTTTGGATTTCTACAGACTATTTCTCGACCTCCTCTACCAATTGACCCAGGAGTATTAGCCATGGTTAATGACCGATGGTTACATTTTGCCGATTATGTCATCAAGGGGTGACCCATGCGTCTAAACCACATGCTTGTCCACCTTACTACATGGGATGGTTTAGACACATGTCACATTCATATCTTATTCCTAGATCTGATTCTGATGTTGTTGCTCATCATCGACGTCATAGTCCTGACGAGGGAAGGCCACCACCACCACCACGATCGTCATCATCTCAGCAAAAACATGCTTGTCCATTAATATATTTAATACTTTTTATTTTTTATAATTATTAAATATTAGTGTTTAGTATTTATTTTTTGTTTGTTATTTTTGCAAGGTATATTTAGGCGCATCTTGCAGAGGATGATTGATTGTCGCCATGTTTTTGAAGGCACTCCTGCTTATGATGACACTCAAGCGGCCCTGGCATTAGCTCGTGGAGTTAATGATTAGGGGGTAGTATATATTAGACATAATCTTTCAGTTTATGGGAGGGGTACAACTCATATAAGATTCATAGGGCACAAACACTTTCAAAATGTTTAAGACAATCCTTAAATAAACATATGTAGAATCAATGACATTTCCCCATACCTCTATAATAAGATCCCAAGCCTTTGTGGAATTAACTAGCATTTTACATTTTACCTTGACATTTCTATTGATGTGGAACCAGCATAGCAAGTTATGAACTTTAGGAAAACAATGCTAATTGCATTAATTAAAGTTATGTCTCTATCACAAACAATCACTTGAGGATGTACATCACCAGTTACAAACAACCCTTTTAGTTTTTCCAATGCCCAAACAAAGTTGTTTTTACTTTCATTGGATAACAACACAAAGGCAACCAAGAAAGTCAATCTAGTAGAAGTGACACCTACTGTCTCAAGCAACGACAACCTGTATTTATTTGTTTTATAAGTGTTATCCATCAATAAATGTGAAATGCATTTTACAATTTTACTGAATCAGGGTGAGTCCAAAACACATCACTCACAACTTTAGAGGACATATGACACCTACTCCAATAAATGTATTGGTTACACTCAAGCTAAGTTGTTACATTTATGTTCTTGGTCCTCTAATTGATCTCTTATAAGTATATCTAGCATTGTACAATTTATTGATTGTGGTCACATTATCCGCATTTTTCTCCTTCAAGATTAGCAAGATGTTTGTTGGCCTAACTTGACTCTTCGTCGTGTTCACAAGTAACACATGTTCATCATTTTTTAATCTTCCTACCTAAGGGTGACCTACTAATGTCTAAGATAATGCATGATTATGCAAACCATATATGACCTTCAACGCTCAACCATCTCCATTGGAAATTGGTTTGCCCCTCAATTTGAAAGGACAACCACACTTCCTTGAACTGATAACACTGACATCTATTACTTGTTTGTATTTCTTGTACTGACCACTCCGTTCACAACCGAATAACTTAAATGTTTTTCTTCCGAATTGTCTGTTTGTTTTGTCTAATGTAAATATCACAATTACAAACCCTAACTCAAACACAACTCCACAAACCCATTCTAGTAAAGCATCTCGTGTTGCAAATACCTACATTATATGTCAGCATATCATATATGTAAATTCATACACAAATTACACCATGAAATAAATTTACTTCATCTGTTATGAAATGATTAACCAAATCACGACCATCAAAGTTAACTAATTCTAATTCTTACATATTCGACATTTTATCAACTTTATCATATATTATTGTCAAAACATGTTCCTCCAAGATTAACTACAACAATAACCTACATTTTCCAACATGCAATGACTAATGAATTTAAATTTTCAGAATAATGCAAATATACTAATTAGTTTTTCATAAATGTGTTTCAAAATGATGTGTTCCGAAACTCTCATATGTATTTTGGATTGACATGTTTCGGAACTGAATTTAAACTTCGAGAATAGGCGGTTCTAGAAGACATTTTTTAGTTCCAAAATGTTCCGAAATACACATTTAAAAAATCAAATAATTTCTAAAACAAGCTATTTCGAAATGTGTTAAATAACTTTCAAAATTCATTATTTCTTCATAAATGTATTTCGGAACCAGCATTCTTGAAGCATGAACGTAAACAGAAATGCTTTGGAGAACCTATTCCAAAAATCTTTATGTATCCTATATTTCGAAATATAACTACATTCTACCCCATCTAACTTACCCCAATCAATGCTCAAAGCTGCTATTGTAAAAAAAATAACACTGCCCCTATTCACCTTCATCTTTTTTACACACCTCCCTCTTTCACTATTATATTGGTTTTTGTTTTAATGTACAAAATTGTCTTTGTACAAACAAAACACTTTAAGAATTTTTTTAAAAATTTGGAAATGCTGAAGAAGGAAACGTTGGAAGTGCAGGAAAAAGCAGTCTTTTACCCTTCTCAAGGTCAAGATATCCAATTACAAAAATCTCTCTGTCCGAAAAAGTTCGTCACATCAAAGTCCCAACGTAAAAGTTTCACTATATTTTCAAAAATATAAAATAGTTTTTTAACGGATTTTTGTCTTTTAGCCATTTTTTTTTCATACATATGCTTTGGTGATAAGTTTCGCTTTCAGGATTTTTTTTTTATTTTCATAAATAATTATACAATATTCTTTTCACTTCAATTCTGTAACTACATCTGATTAAGGATTTGATCTTTGAACTCTAACATCAATTTCAAAATATTATATATATATATATATATATATATCAAGTACCTACATAAGGTGAGTACTCATTTTGGATAATATGTATCAGTAATAAATATAAAACTGACCATTAAATTACTAATTATAGTAATTAAACCCTGGACCATTAAATTAGTCATAAATTAATTAATTGATAATAATAATTTGTTTTTCATTTGATAAACAAAATTTTAGTCATTATTTATTAAAAGTAAATTATTATTTTAATATATATTACATAAATTATTATATACATTAATTAAGTACTAAATTACTTTATATTAACATAAGATGTTCTAAACATGGTATAATAACAAATTTTCTATATCGTTTTTAATGTAGCCTTTAAAAAATTAGTAATCTTATTATATTCCTATAAATAAATAAAAAGTAAAAAATATTTTGAGTAAATTTTATGTATAAAATTATATTATAAAAAATAATTAATAATAACGTTATGATATGTAATATAGCTTGTTTAAATTATTCTTAAACATTTACTAATAACAATAAAACTTGTTTAAAATACTTTAAAACATTTAATAATAACATTATATTTTGTTGAAAATTGTTTAAAACATTTAATATAATTACATTAGATAATGTAATATAACTTGTTAAAATAAATTTTCAAAACAAGCCAAACATTTGATGGGATAATGTAATAATTGTATATTATACACTAATATTTGTGGGGTGTTAATTCATACCATTCTTACCTTATTCAAAATTTATTTAACTAATTATTGTCTCTAATTCATTAAAATAAAAAATCTGTGATAGGATAAATAAATAAATATATTATGTAAAATTTTAAGTCGATTATAGAAGTTGAAAGAAATTATTCAAAAATTAATATGTTCCAAATCAAATAGGCTAAAGTGGGTTTACCAAAGCTGTTACAAAGAGTTTCTGAAGATGATGTCAATTACTAAATGAAGCTGTTATAAAGAGTTTCTGAAGGTGATGCCAATTACTAAATGAAGCAGTTTCAGATAAAAATATAAATAATTTAATGCTATTTATAATAAATTTAGTCAATGAAAATGTTTTAGGAGGAGATGCTTCCTTTGAGAACAAAAAGCTATCAATATTCAACCAAATGTCAAAGTAAAATCTGCAATCTACCTTTGAGAATGAACACAGGTTAAGAATTTATTAATTATTTATAATCATTAAAGTTGTACAGAGTTTTAAAAATTTTAATAATGCATACCTTATCTTACCTTAATGTTATTAATGTAATTATATCACAATTTAATAAAACCAAAAATTTATTATTTTCTGAGCATATATATAATCTTTTTTGGGGAAGGTTGTCTTATTGTTGTGTGAGAAGGTTGAGGAAGAGAGAATGGGCTTATTGAGAAAGGAGGTAACAGAAGAAGCAAAGAAACAGCTATGGCTTGCAGGGCCTATGATATTTGTGTGTGTGTTTCAATTCAGTTTACAGATGATATCTGTCATGTTTATAGGCCATTTGAGTGAGTTGTTTCTGGCTTCTGTATCTTTGTCCACTTCAATTGTCAATGCTACTGGTTTCAATGTCATGGTAAGTTCACACCATTTTTTCTGTGTTCTAGTTTATCAACTTGTTATAAAATGTACTTTTGAGATGAAATCTATACATGCATGTCAATTACTCTGCATATATATCATATTTATCAATGCATTCCAAAATTTTGCATAAGTCCTGAAGATGTATCTTTCTCAGACAAGAGAAATATAAAACTAGGTACAAATTTCATTGTTATTTCAGAAGAAAAGTATTCATGCATCAAGTTTATGATAGACCCTCTAGCTTTTTGAATATCGTTTGACATATCACATTATCATCTGAATATATATACTCACAGATATGTGTTCAACACTAGTTCTTTCTGCAGATATAGATTTACAAAGTTGCTAAGAATCTGGTATGAACAATGTCAGTTTGAATTTATTTGAGGTCACTTTTTTCATATTAATTAATCTCTTCGTTTCTTATAAATAAATAAAAGCATAAATCTCTTAGTTTTTTCATATATATATTTTCTTAATTTCAGTCAAATTCTCATGAAATTTCATTATGTTATTTTTATTATACTTGTTGTAAATAATAAAAGAGTAGTTGTTATTTTAAATTTTAAACTAACTCTTTCAAAAAAGTTCACCCCTAAAATTATAAAGAGAATAGTTTGAATTACAGAAATCGACCGTCTTGCACAGTCTTGTACAGAGTGATTCTTAGGTTGGTGTATGTTGACCACTCAAACATGTTATTAATGTCTTGTTGGATAGTGATAAGAATGTCTTTTCTCAAGGTTTTTCTGGTGACAACTCAAATACCTTTTGTGGTATTATTTTGTTGGGCACAATTATTAAGGTTGTCTCCCTGGTTGATTCCTTCAGTAAAAAAGAACAATAAACTTGGTTAATGTACATACATTGATTTAAGTTAGGAATTAAAATCCCATTAGACTTATAAAGAATATAATACTTAATTCTATGATATTAAAAATGAAACATTATTATGCAGTTTTTTGCTTCTGATATATAATGCTAATCTTTTTGACTGATGTTGATGATTCACTTTGCATAGATGGGTCTGTCAAGTGCACTGGACACATTTTGTGGTCAATCATATGGAGCAAAGCAGTATCACATGCTTGGTGTGCACACTCAAGGAGCCATGCTGGTTCTCATTGTGATCAGTATACCTGTGTCCATTATTTGGGTATACTTAGAGCCTATTCTAGTTCTTCTTCATCAAAACAGAGAAGTTGCAGCACTAGCTCAAATATATGCCAGATACTTGATCCCAAGTCTTTCAGCCAATGCTCTTCTTCGCTGCATTACTAAGTTCCTACAAACCCAAAACATAGTCTTTCCTATGGTGCTAGCCACTGGCCTTACCAGCTTGCTGCACTTGCTTCTCTGTTGGGCTTTGATTATAAAATTTGAGCTTGGTATCAAAGGATCTGCCATTGCAATTTGCATTGCAAATTGGTTTAATACCATAATCCTTGCACTTTACATTAAATTCTCCCCTTCATGCAAAGCAACTTGGACTGGTTTCTCTATGGAATCATTGGATAACATCCCAAAATTTCTCAGACTTGCTTTTCCCTCAGCACTCATGGTGTGGTATGATATTGTTTTCTGAACCACAACTTTCTTTCCTAGAATATAACAACTTGCACTGCAACCAACATAGTTAATGAGTACATTTTCATCTTGCATTTTAAAGATACAGGAGTTACTCTAATCCATAGTTTGTCAATATTTTAAATTAATTCTCTTAAAATATGCACACAAGTTAGTCCATATATGGCATGCTTTTGTCATCAATTTGGTTCTTGAAGCACAAAATCAATATCTCTAATCATCTTAGGATTAAGTTATGTGACTGATAAATAAAGGACTAATATAATACAAGGTATATTTTTGGAGGATTGAAAAGTACATTATTTTAATCTTACTTGTAAGAACTTGTTTCTTTTCAATGCTGAGATAATCTAATTGCTGCTTCTATTGTATCATTATGTTCCAGCTTAGAATTATGGGCGTTTGAAATAATTGTGATCTTGTCGGGTACTCTTGCTAATGCGAAATTGGAAACTTCAGTTCTTTCTATATGGTTAGTTTTTCTGCAAATATCTTAGAATATGCTATTATATTTTTATCTCGTTTGAAACCCCACTTTCTTCCCTTCTGAATGACTGTATTTTTTTTTATCCTAGTCTTAACACGTCTGATATATTTTGGATGATACCATTTGGAGTTAGTGCTGCTGGAAGGTTAGTCTTTCTTGCAGAACTGCACTGTTTATATTCTATTTGTTAGTTCTCAAAACTTGTTAAAAAATGTGTATGCTATTACCGTATGTAATGTAATGATGATTATTGACCATAACAAGTCCAATTACATGTTTCCTCTTAAACAGTACAAGGATCTCAAATGAACTAGGGGCTGGTAGACCAAAAGCTGCATATTTAGCAGTTAAAATCACCATGTCCCTGGCCTTTTTGTTGGGGCTTTTAGAGTTTGCTGTCCTTATGTTGTTGTGGAAAGTTTGGGGGCGTGCTTTTACCAATGTGCATGAAGTGCTCACATATGTGACTTCCATGATGCCAATTGTTGCAATTTCTGCCTTTGTAGATTCAATTCAAACAGCATTTCAAGGTATTGAATAAATTCATTCAATCATGAGGTTCAAAAATTTCATTTTTCCCTTTCCCTGTTGATTGAATGTTAAGGAATTGGATTAATCCAATTCCATCATTTCTCTTATTTTACTATCATATTACTGACTCAATCTCATCTAAAACGATCTAGACTTTTGCAGTTTAAATTGAATTGAAACAAATTTTAGAATTTTCAATTCTAGAATGTAAACTTTTCTATTTCCTTGATTGTGAACAGGTGTTGCCAGAGGATGTGGTTGGCAGAAACTTGGAGCCTTCATCAATCTAGGATCTTATTATTGTTTGGGTGTTCCTTTTTCGGTTGTCTCAGCTTTTGTATTCCACATGAAAGGACAGGTAAAATTAACCATTTAACTTCTGAAAAAAGATCTTGTAGTAGTACTAAAATCCTTCAGAATCCGGTTTGTAGTTGAAACTAACAGCATTGTGTAATTTATTAACTGAAACTGGTAAATATTAATATGTTGATTCTTCATGAGTGCAGGGACTATTTTTAGGGATAGTATTAGCAATTACTGTGCAAGTGGTGGGTTTTCTTTTAGTCACCTTACGCACCAATTGGGAGAAAGAAGTAAGTTGTCCTATCTTCAACTCGGTTTTATTATCAATTCTGGATACTACCAGAGATAGAAATATGATAGAGCAAAAAACTTTATGCATTTTCATTGGTAAAATCTTACTGTTACAAAGGAGAGTTAATGAATGAGAGAAGATAAAGAAGACCATTGTCCATTTTCCCACTTAAATAACTAAAGATTCATTTTATGTAATACTAGTGAAGTGATTTTAGAGATTGCATATGATGTCTCACTGTGAAGAAACTGTGTTGCAATGTCATGTTCAAGCTGTTGTTATTGATCAATTGCGCATCTTATTAATATTGGAGAAACTTTTAGAAAGACATTATGTAATTTAGGATAAATTTAATGTTACTAAGTAACTAATTAGTTTTCTTAATCTTGATGAGTTAGTTAGGTAGGTGTTATAGAAAAAGATAAGAGAGTATTATCTTTTAAATTTGATTCTTTGGTGGTTGTCCCTTAACTAATAGCAGTTTGTTAATTGTTCAGGCAAAAAAGGCAGCTGCAAGAGTAGGAGGCAGTGGAGTCGAAGTTGAGGAGCATGAGGGTGACCAAAATGTTCATACTGCTTCATAGTTCAACAATTTTTGTTCTAGTTTTATCTGTACAACCATATTAAACCTTTTGCTACACAGCCTGCCGAAACATATTCAGTTACAAGAAAAGAAAATTAAAAAAATGTGTGAAAAAAAAAAGAAAGTGAAAAATTAAAATGAAAGAAAATTGTCATTTAAAAGGTAATAAATAAATAAATAAAAATTAAAGTAATGTTACCATTCATACATTTATTATGAAAATAGAAAAATGAGAACTTTTAATATAGTTTAAGAATAAATGTAACATATAAGAGTAAACTTTCACAATGACATGATCATCTCAGTTTTTATAAAAATTTAATAAAACATAGTATTAAATTCAACTAAATTAAACTTCCACAATTCATTGGACTAAATTAAACTTTCACAATTTATTGGACTAAATTAAACAAGGTGATTTCTCTTAAATTTTTTTTAACATTTATCTCTTCTTCTTTCTTTCTTTTTTTCTAATTTTTACATTCCTATTAATCTATTGTATACTGTAAATTCAAGTGATAGAATTAAATTAAACTGTAAACTGTAAATTTGTAATTTCCTACCGCATTATCATTTGTGTGAGACAATTTAAGTATTGCATTATCATTTGTGTGAGACATCTTAAGTATCGGTACTGCATTGATTTTCAAATAAATAAATATTATCATCTTTTATTTATACATAGGAGAAAAAATATTGTATCATTGTTTAGTATCTTATAATTGGAACAAGTGTTGTGATGTTGGTACAACTACTCTTAGTTCTTTTGTTCTTGTTATTGCATCATCTGACTTTTTCAAAAAGACATTTGACTTTTAAATAATAACATTTGACTTAATTTTCAAGAGAAATACAAGAGCAATGTTAAAAAGAAACTTGACATCTGATGGGTGAATATAGTTTAAAAAAAACAGCTCCATGCTGTGAACTTGATTTGCAAGAGAATTTATAAGCCAACATGTCAATAATTTTTTTAAAAGAAAAACAGATGAAAAAGAAGATCAATTTAATTTTTTGATGTTATTTGGTTTAAGAGAATGTCAATAACGAAATGTTTCTTAAATGTTTTCTTTACCCGTTTTTTATATTAGGTTAAAAAGATAATAAACTTTTGTTAGAATTCCCAATACAAATTCGGCGTAAGGTGATACTTGTTGTCAAACTACTGAAGTACCTCCTTATATTGTATTCTCTATAATACTATTTACCTTTCTAACTATACATAATTATGTAATAAATGACTAATATTGACAATAAATCAAACAGTTATGTGTTTATTTAAATTTCACAATAAAAAAAAGAGGTATATATTCACCCTAATGGTACCATTAGGCATGTATATTCAATAATTTGAGAGTTTTAAGATAATATTTTTTATTGATAAAAAATAGTTAAACCAATATGGTTGGCTTGTATAAGAAAAGTTATATGTAAGGACTAGTGTTTATGTAAGTGTATGAAATAATTTAAAAGTGATAATTAAATTAATTTAAATTTTAATTTATTTGAAATATGTATATGATGTTTAATTATGTGAGGGAGTGATAGTAGAGTCTCAGTTAAGAGCTTAGAGAGACAAACAATCTGGGCTTAGAGATGGAGACGAATATGATTTAGTTTAAAACAAATCAAATTATTTTTAACTTATTGGTGATTTTTATTCATTACCATGTAAATTATGCAATTGGTGATTGTTGATTATCCCAATAAATGAGTACATTTTTTAAAGATTTTGTTAAGGTAAATAAGAATTCACAGAAGTAGTTTAGGATTCATTGACATAAGTTTGCCTCTTTAATATCACATGAGAGTTTGCATCAAGAAATTTCAACTACACATTTATAAAACATTAAAATCATCATGTGAATGCAACCTTTTGATGTTATTTTTGTTAATCTAATTTCATTCTATGGTTTTTCTAACTTGTATTTTGAATTCCTTATATAGATTACTATTTTCCAACCCTTGACCATAATATTTACGGATTTACTTGGATAAAGCTAAATATTATATAACTTTAACATAAAAAATTATGTATGTTAATGCAAAATTATTCTAACTTATAAATTAATAGTTTTTTATTTGAGTTCTGATATCAACCTATAAAAATGTCACAAAAATTACCGAAGAATAGTACATAAAAATAATTAGGATGATAAGAACATCATTTGAGTTTGAAAAATTATTCTCTCGTATTAAATTTCTATTTATTAAAAGCAAAATAACAAAAAGAAATGATTTCAATTTCGGACTTTACCAAAAATGATAGTTGTTAGTCCAATCTAAAATCGACCCTATATAAGAATAAAATCGATTATGTTATCAAATTGATAAAAAAAACACCATTAAAAAATATTAAACCACAATTATAACTATTTTAATAAAATAAAAATCAATTTAAAATATTGTTTTTTATTTTTTATTCTACAGATAAAATTGCTGTTATTAATATATATTGATATGTATTGTTGAAATTTCAATTTAAATATGATAGACAAATTTATTTAATATTTTAATATATTTCAAATCTTATAAATATATAAATTTAGATTTTAAATTAGTTTATTAGATCAATGTTGCATGTTGTAATATGACATCATTTAGAAAAGATATTGATACTAGCACATCTTGAGTTAGATCAGTCAATATTTATGTTTTTTTCATGTTTTTTTTCTGTTTTTTTTTTTATTTCTAATGTTGTATTTATAATTGATTATTCACTTTATAAGGTTATAATTAGATCTTCTGAATTAGAAGTCCTCAACTCCTTGTTTTCTTGTATTAATTTATTGGTTTTAGTAATTACTATCTTTTTTATCATTATTATAGTTATAGTAATAACTATAATTATCATCATTATTAGTTATAGTTACATTAAACAATAAGATAATAAGAATTATTATCTTTTTTATCATTATTAGTAATTACTTGAATTATGATTTTGTAATATGTACGGATTTCCTCCTAAATTAGCATCTAATTATTCTTATTTCATTACAGAGTATTTGGTGAATAACTTTTATTTTGTATTCAAAATCTCAGTTTTCTCAATGACTCCTCAAGTTGGGTCAAAATCCACTTGTAACCATAGTGCTTCCAATCTTGAATAATAAGATTCTTTATAGATATTAGAAACAAAATACTTTCCATCTTGAATAATTGAATTGCTTTGAGAGATTTAATACAAAGAAGAATATGATCACACATCTAATAAAAACATTCAAAACTAATTAAATAAATTTTAATAAATTTTAATGATTTTAATAGGATTTAATGAATTTTAATGATTTTGCAATACTCTTAATTACAATACTAATACTAATTTTAATGCTTTCTACATAGTTAATTACTTTGCTTTTTTCAATTAAGGTCTTAGGGCTATGCCATTGCATGGTCAGGATTTTATATGCCAAACCGTGACATAGATCTTTCACTTTTGGATGCACCATTTTTTTCTGCATTATTATAAATAATCAATCGCACTTCTCTCACCCCAGCTCTAATATAACCATATTAATTGAAAAAGATTTTTATTTAATTTTAATAAGACCGAGTATGAATTAAAATTCAAATATGATTAATTATGAAGTAATTAATTTATAAAATTTAAAGTTATATTTAATTTTATTTTGTTAATAACATTTCATAAAGTACATGAATTTAAAAAATAATCAGACGCTTAATATAATTTTATACTTTTTTTGTTAAATTTAATTTATATTTCATACTTATTCATCCTTGTATTATCTTGGATGATTTAGGTGTTTCATCATAACACAGTTACATAATGTCCTATATTTCAAATATATTGTTTCAGTTTAGCATTATCTAACCTCTTATCTATTGAATATAGGGAAGAAAATTAACTTGACTTCTCTCTTGTTCAATTATAAAGCTATAATTTAAGTTATATCCTTTCTCTTGATACTTTAGTGATCTTAAATAGTGTTTAAGTTTGATATCAGATTAAAAGATTAAAAATGTAAATTTCATAAGCATTTCATATGAAGGTAACATTTATACTATGTTAAATACTTCTAAAATACCAATTTTGACTCAATATTCGACATGTCCTAGAACAATCTAAATCATTCTTCAACATGTAATTTATATAGAAAAGTCATTATATTTCACATATATAAATCAATATTAAATTGAAGTAGATATCATCATTAACTCTTGTTACTATTTTGTTACTAGGGTGACAATATGAACTAACTTACCTTATTTTAGCTCATTTCACATTTGACCCATCAAAAAATGGTTCAGAATGACATAAAACCTCTGATTAATAAGTCTAACATATTTCATACAACTACGGCGTTTGCAGATCTGTATGCCAATCATAAATTAGAAAAAAAAAAATTGAAAAAAATCTAGAAAGTTCTTTATAATTTTTTAATCGTAAACTTGTTTATCTTATAAAAACAATAATTTACTACAAATATAACAATTACGAAATAAATAACTTAAAAACTAATGATTTATTGTTTAATATATTATGAAAAATATATTAAAGTGAATTATAAGATAAAAATAAATTTATGTTGGTAAATATATGATATCGATGAAATAATAAATAAAATATTTAATTATATTTAACATAAACAATATTACTTAATAAAAAAATTAAAAAATTAATGTAGGTTGCAAGACAAGACGAGTCATCCCATATTTTGGATTCAAATAACATCTTTTTGTAAGAGACGGTGACAAATATGTCTCGTACTGTCATTCTAACCTAAAAATTAGGTACCTAATAACAATGCACTTATATAAATTTAAAATTATGCTTCTTTTAAATTTAGTATTATTAGAATTTTAGGTCTAATTCTTATATTAAAAAAAATAAAATCTTTAAATATTATATAAAAAAATAACTTATATTATTTTAAAATTTTGAATTAGAGATGTTCACGTGAGTTTAACTCATGTTTTATTATTGTTTTATTATTGTTTGTTGTAAAGTAAATTTTTCTTAGCGAATTCTATTGAAAGACTTATCAAATTAATCATAAGTGATAATTTATATTGATGATCAGTTGTGAAAATTCTCCAATAAATTTCTCTTGAGAAAATTCATCATGTATCAATCCCTGTGTAACATCATTATCTCTTCAATCAAAAAAAAAAAAAAAAAAAAAAAAAAAAAAAAAAAAAGGAAGAAAGAAAATTTGAATCATATAACAGTAATTTAAAACTTCTAAATTCTAAAGTTTATAGAAAATATAATTTTAAAAAGACAGAATTTTTAAATAAATAAAATAAATAAATTTTTTAACCTATTTATATTTTTTTCATTCTTTATTTACTTAAAAATATCTCTACTAAAATTTCAATTCATACAATTAACATTTGTTAACAAGAATGTTAATAAGTCAAATTTATAATGAATATATATTTAATTGACAATTCAAATTTGTTAACAAATATTTTTATTTTTCTTTCATCATATTTATATTCTTTCTTGTGGCTTATTATAAGATTTTAATTTTAATATCAAATGCATATAAGAAACTATGTTTTAGGTAAATTTCACAAAAACAAAATTAGATATTAAATAATTACCATAATTTTGTTTTAAAAGTTGTAGCCTTCTTAGGATAAGAAAAATATTTATTTCTTTTTATTTTTCAATTATAGTAAAGGTGAAAAAAATTATTCTCTAATTGACTATCATTATCTTAAAAAATAATAGTGTGTAATATAATTTATTTAAATTTTTATATATAATGAAAAAAATGATAAAAATATATGGTCCATAAAAATAACAATTTTAAAATAAATTTGTAAATACTCTTATTAACACATGAAACTTTTTTTATATAAAATTCATTATTGATTAAAATTAATAGTTTATTATTTAAAAAAATTCTTATAGACAAACAATAGGGATCATAAGGAGAAAATTCATGTCAATATTTTTCCAATCCATTTTCATTCATATTAGTGATAAAAAAACAAAAACAATATATAGTGCACTCCAATATTTAAAATATATAGTATAAGTTAGTTGATTAATTTGAAATTTTTATGTAAAACTGTTAACATTTAAATATTTTTGTCCCTACTATATATGTAATGTGGTCCCAAAGGTACTCAGTAGCTGAGCCAGCTATTTTAGAGCTTATAATTATTGAATGGTTGTTTTTTTTAATTATTTTATCTTGACTTGAATTATTTTCAATGCCTCATTCTGTGAGCAGTTATATAAATTTCTCTGCCAATGTTGCTCTTCTCAAGGTCAAGATATCCAATTACATAAATCTCAGTCTGAAGAAGTTGGTCCCATCAAAGTCCAACATAAAAAATTAACTATATTTTTAAAAAATTAAAAATAATCTTAATTTTGTAATGGATTTTTGTCATTTAGCCATTTTTGTTTCATACATATGCTTTGATGATAAGTTTCGCTTTTGGGAAATATTTTTTATTTTCATAAATAATTATACAATGATCTTTTCACTTCAATTCTGTAACTACATCTGATTAAGACTCTAACACCAATTTCAATATTTAATATATATATATATATATATATCAAGAATTATAATAATTAATGTAAATTGACCATTAAATTAGTCACAAATTAATTAATTAATAATTATTATTTTCATTTAATAAAAAAATTTAGTCATTATTTATTACAAGTAAATTATTATTTTAATATATATTACCTAAATTATTATAAATTAACTAAGTACTAAATTACTTTATACTTATATAAGATGTTCTAAACAAGGTCTAATAACAAATTTTTGATTAACACTTCAAAAGTTTTAACACGGCCATTTGTTCTTCAATATTGTTAATAGAGTCTATAGTCTATAATTAATACATTATTAACGTGATTTTCTATATTATTTTTAATGTAACCTTTAAAAAATTAGTAATCTTATTATATACCTATAATTAAATAAAAAAGTAAAAGAATATTTTGAGTCAATTTTATGTATAAAATTATATTATAAAAAACTTTTAATAATAACATTATGATATGTAATATAGCTTTTTAAGTTATTCTTGAACATATACAATAAAAATAAAAGTTGTTTAAAATAATTTAAAACATTTAATTATAACATTATATTTTGTTGAAAATGATGTTACAAAGAGTTTCTTCTAATTAATACATTATTAATGTGATTTTCTATATTATTTTTAATGTACCCTTTAAAAAACTAGTAATCTTATTATATACCTATAATTAAATAAAAAGTAAAAGAATATTTTGAGTCAATTTTACTTATAAAATTATATTATAAAAAAGCATTTCATAATAACGTTATGATATGTAATATAGCTTTACAAATTATTCTTAAACATTTACAATAAAAATAAAACTTTTTTAAAATACTTTAAAACATTTATTTATAACATTATATTTTGTTGAATATGATGTTCCAAAGAGTTTCTGAAGATGATGCCAAATACTAATTGAAGCAGTATCAGACAAAAAAATCATTTAATGCTATTTATAATAAATGTAGTCAATGAAAATTTAATGCTGGTTTTAGGAGATGTTTCCCTTTGAGAACAAAAAGCTATTGATATACAACAACCAAATCTGATAGCAAATCTGCAATTTACCTTTGAGAATGAAGACAAATTAGAATTTATTAATTATTTATAATCATTAAATTTGTACAGAGTTTTAAAAATTTTAAAAATAGATACATTAAATTAATATTATTAATGTATTTATATCACAATTTAATGAAACGAAAAAATTTATTAATTTCTGAGCATATATATAATCTTGTTTGGGGAAGGTTGTCTTATTGTTGTGTGAGAACGTTGAGGAAGAGAGAATGGGGCTATGGAGAAAGGAGGTAACAGAAGAAACAAAGAAACAGCTATGGCTTGCAGGGCCTATGATATTTGTGTGTGTGTTTCAGTTCAGTTTACAGATGATATCTGTCATGTTCATAGGCCATTTGAGTGAGTTGTTTCTGGCTTCTGTATCTTTGTCCACTTCAATTGCCAATGCTACTGGTTTCAATGTCATGGTAAGTTCATACCATTTTTTCTGTGTTCTAGTTTATCAACTTGTTACAAAATGTACTTTTGAGATGAAATCTATATATGCATGTCAATTAGTCTGCATATATATCATAATTTATCAATGCATTCCAAAATTTTGCATAAGTCCTGAAGATGTATCTTTCTCAGACAAGAAAAATATAAAACTAGGTACAAATTTCGTTGTTAATTCAGAAGAAATATAATGACAGAGCCTCTAGTTTTTTGCTTGAGGTGTCAGAGTTTTGAATATGGCTTGACATATCAGATTATCATCTCAACATATATAGTCATAGATATGTGTTCAACACTAGTTTTTCTGCAAATTTAGATTTACACAGGTTGCTAAGAATCTGGTATGAACAATGTGAGCTTGAATTTATTTGAGGTCACTTTTTTTCATATTAATCTCTTCGTTTTCTATAAATAAATAAAAGGATGAATATATTTTTTTAATTAATTTCATTCTGTTATTTTTCTTCTACTTGTTGTAAATAATAAAAGAGTAGTTGTTGTTTTAAATTTTAAAATGACTCATTCAAAAAAGTCCATTGCTAAAATTATAAAGAGAATAGTTTGAATTACAGAAATCGAGTAAAACTGTAATTACTATTCGGTCTAGTACAGTGATTCTTAGGTTGGTGTATGTTGACCACTCAAACATGTTATTAATGTCTTGTTCTGACAGTGATAAGAATGTCTTTTCTCAAGGTTTTTCCGGTGACAATTCAAACACCTTTGTGGTATTTTGTTGGGCACATTTATTAAGGTTGTTTCCCTGGTTGATTCCTTCAGTAAAAACCAACAATAAATTTGGTCAATGTGCATACATTGATTTGAGTTAGGAATTAAAATCCCATTAGTCTTATAAAGAACATAATACTTAATTTTGTGATATTAAAAATTAAACATTATTATGCAGTTTTTTGCTTCTGATATATAATGTTAATCTTTTTGACTGATGTTGATGGTTCTCTCTGTATAGATGGGTCTGTCAAGTGCACTGGACACATTTTGTGGTCAATCATATGGAGCAAAGCAGTATCACATGCTTGGTGTGCACACTCAAAGAGCCATGCTGGTTCTCATTGTGATCAGTATACCTGTGTCCATTATTTGGGTATACTTAGAGCCTATTCTAATTCTTCTTCATCAAAACAGAGAAGTTGCAGCATTAGCTCAACTATATGCCAGATATTTGATCCCAAGTCTTTCAGCCAATGCTCTTCTTCGCTGCATTACTAAATTCCTACAAACCCAAAACATAGTCTTTCCTATGGTGCTAGCCACTGGCCTTACTAGCTTGCTTCACTTGCTTCTCTGTTGGGCTTTGATCATAAAATTTGAGCTTGGTATCAAAGGATCTGCCATTGCAGTTTGCATTTCAAATTGGTTTAATACCATAATCCTTGCACTTTACATTAAATTCTCCCCTTCATGCAAAGAAACTTGGACTGGTTTCTCTATGGAATCAGTGCATAACATCCCAAAATTTCTCAGACTTGCTCTTCCCTCAGCAGTCATGGTCTGGTATGATATTGTTTTCTGAACCACCACTTTCTTTCATAGAATATAACAACTTGCATTGCAACCAACATAGTTAATGAGTACAATATCATCTGTCATTTTAAAGGTACAGGAGTTACTTTAATCCATAGTTTGTCAACATATTAAATTAATTCTCTTAAATATGCACACAAGTTAGTCCATATATGCCATGCATGAATTTGATTCTTGAAGCACAAAATCAATATCTCTAATCATATTAGGATTAAGTTATGTGGCTGATAAATAAAGGACTAATGTAATATAAGGTATATTTTTGGAGTATTAAAATGTACGTTTATTTTACTCTTGTAAGAACTTGCTTCTTTTCAATGCTGAGATATTTTAATTGCTACTTCTATTGCATCATTATGTTGCAGCTTAGAATCATGGACGTTTGAAATAATTGTGATCTTGTCCGGTGCTCTTGCTAATGCGAAATTGCAAACTTCAGTTCTTTCTATATGGTTAGTTTTTCTGTTAATATCTTAGATGCTAACCTACTGTCTGGTCTGGGTACTGTGTAGAATATGCTATTATACTTCTATCTTTCTCGTTTGAAACCCCACTTTTTACCCTTCTGAATGACCAACGGTATTTTTTTTTTTTTTTTCACCCCAGTCTTAACACATCTGGTATATTTTGGATGGTTCCATTTGGAGTTAGTGCTGCTGGAAGGTTAGTCTTGCAGAACTACACTGTTTATATTCTATTAGTTAGTTTTCAAAACTTGTTAAAACATGTGTATGCTATTACCATATGTAATGCGTGTCATTTTTGCTCATTATTGACCATAACAAGTCCAATTACATGTTTCCTCTTAAACAGTACAAGGATCTCAAATGAACTAGGGGCTGGTAATGCAAAAGCTGCATATTTAGCAGTTAAAGTCACCATGTCCCTGGCCTTTTTGGTGGGGCTTTTAGAGTTTTCTGTCCTTATGTCGTTGTGGAAAGTTTGGGGGCGTGTTTTTACCAATGTGCATGAAGTGCTCACCTATGTGACTTCCATGATGCCAATTCTTGCAAGTTCTGCCTTTATAGATTCAATTCAAACAGCATTTCAAGGTATTGAATAAATTCATTCAATGATGAGGTTCAAAAATTCCATTTTTCCCTTTCCCTGTTGATTGAATGTTAAGGAATTGTATTAATCCAATTCCATCATTTCTCATCTAAAACGATCTAGACTTTGCAGTTTTCATTGAATTGAAACAAAGGTTTAGAATGTGAACTTTTCTGATTCCTTGATTGTGAACAGGTGTTGTCAGAGGATGTGGTTGGCAGAAACTTGGTGCATTTATCAATCTAGGATCTTATTATTTTTTGGGTGTTCCTTTTTCAGTTGTCTCAGCTTTTGTATTCCACATGAAAGGACAGGTAAAATTAAGCATTTGAGAAAAGATTTTGTAGTAATATTAAAATCCTTCGGAATCTGGTTTGTAGCTGAAACTAACAGTGTAATTTATTAACTGAAACTAGTAAATATTAATATGTTGATTCTTCATGAGTGCAGGGGCTATTTTTAGGGATCGTATTAGCACTTACCGTGCAAGTGGTGGGTTTTCTTGTGATCACCTTACGGGCCAATTGGGAGAAAGAAGTAAGTTGTCCTATCTTCAACTTAGTTTTGTTATCAATTCTGGATACTACCACCAGAGATAGAAATATGATAGAGCATAAAATATTGGATGCATTGTCATTGGTAACATCTTAGGGTTACGATAGACAGACTTAAGGAATGACACAAGTTAAAAAGGAGAAAAATCTTATACAGATGAAAAGAAAGTTTGTTACAACTTTAGTTAAATACTATTACCTTTTAAATGAAGTTTATAGCCATTAGCATATTATAAATTAGTTTCATCTTTAGTTAATACAAGATCTTCAACTATTCCCTCAGGTTTAAAATACTCATTTTGTGTGTAAGACTACATATTTATGTTCAGGTTTAAAATACTCATTTTGTGTATAAGACTACATATTTATGAATGGTCTGATAGCATATAACATAATAAGTCCATCAAACTCTTAGGTATCAAAGCATAAGTTTAAATCTCATATTGAATAATAATAAAAAAGGTTGAGCAACATATAAATAAGAAAATCCACAAACCTAATGTATTAAGGTTTTGAGTTAAAAATGGTGTCAGGCTGTTGTTTTATTCGTGTTTGTCTCTCCCATATTTCTCTCCTTTTAACAAGTAGTGTCATAACCGATGGATTGTGACGATGTTGCATGATTATTAAGTACGCGATCTGTGATCTGATGTACAACCAATTTTATATGTTTAGATATTGAATAAAACACTAGATTGGAGGTTAAGGCCTTTTCACACCATAAATTAGTGTTGTTTGTATAGAAATTCTGACTTCCTTCATCAAGGATCTGATCCAACCTACTTCTGTTGTAAGACCATCAAGTTCATGATATTCAGATTTTATGTTTGATTTGGATATTCCTGTTGACTTTTAGAGACCAACACACCAAGCTTAAGCTTTCTTTTACAAACACACATTAGCCTGCAATAGGCTTTCTGCCATGCAAATTTGTGTCCAATTTGCATAAGAAAATCCTGAAATGTCAAGGTCAGGTCATTCTCCATTTTCCCCTGTAAATAACTAAAGATTAGTTTTATGTACTGCTAGTGAAGTGATTTTGGTGGAGATTGCATACTATGTCTCATTATGAAGATATTGTGTTGCAATGTCATGTTCAAGCTGTTTGTTATTGATCAATTGTACATCTTACTAATATTAGGGAAACTTTTAGAAAAACATTATGTAATTTAAGATAAATTTAATGTTACTAAGTAAACTAATTAGTTTTCTTAATCTCGATGAATTAGTTAGGTAGGTGTTATAGAAAAAGATAAGAGAGTATTATCTTTTAGATTTGATTCTTTGGTGGTTGTCCCTTAACTAATAGCAGTTTGTTAATTGTTCAGGCAAAAAGTGCAGCTGTAAGAGTAAGAGGCAGTGAAGTCCAACTTGAGGAGCATCAGGCTGACCAAAATGTTCATACTGCTTCATAGTTCAACAATCTTTGTCCCAGAGTTTTATCTGTACAACCATAATTATACCTTTTTGCAGCACACACTGCCAAAACATATTATGTTGCAAGAAAAGAATATTAAAAAAAATGTGTGAAAAAAAAAAGAAGAAAGTGAGTAAAATATATATTTATTTGTTTGAGATCAAGAAATTGACATTAAAATGAAAGGAAAATGTCATTTTAAAAGGTAATAAATAAATAAAAATTAGAACAATGTTACCATTCATACATTTATTATGGAAATAGAAAAAAGGGAGAATTTTTGAAAACACTAGTTCCCTTACACTTTTTATTTCTCCTAAAATTCAATTGCTAAGTTGGTTTTCAAATTTATGGTTTTTCTTTAAAAGAACGTACCTAAGGTGAATGTGCAATCAGGATTATATAACAGGACAAATAAATAATAATAATTTTCAAAAAGCAAATTGTCGTTATATTATGAAAAACTTTGAAAAAATTAATAAAATGGAGACGATTCTTAAAATTGGATTGGGTCCAGAAATTAGTTACGTTTGGGTTTGGGGAATGTACTAACATTCTATAATAACGCGCGTACTAAGATAGTACATTCAATTAAATAAGTGAAAAGAATCTGCTTTGTTATAATGTTTACTTTTCTAAAAAAAAAAAGTGCGGCCCAACCAATTAAAGAAAATAAAGAATACTTTTTTTTTCCTAACCAAGATTGAGTTTAGTTCTTACATATGGAAAATCAGGGATAATGTAATTTTTAATAAAAAAATTGTTTGTCGATGATATGATATTTTTTAAATTTTAAAAATTTTATATTTATTCTATCTTTAGAAATTTTATATTAAAAATCTGGGTATTTATTGTAAAGTTTCATATTAAATATTGCATTATGCATACAGCCATTTGATATTTAAAAAAAATATTTAGAATAATAATATTAAATATCGAATGTCGCATACGGTTATGTAAGTATCTAAAATTATTAAAAAAAATATGATATTCCAAAAGATTATTTATAAAGTTTCATATTAAATATCATATGACACATGCACGGCCATTAAATATTTAAAAAAAATATTTGAAATAATAATATTAAATACTTGATGACGCGTGCCGCCATATAAGTATTTAAAATTATTAGAAAATATAATACCTCAAAAGATTATTTCCTAAGTTTCATAATATTGCATGACGCGTGCGGTCATTTGAAAAAAAAAATATTTAGAATAATAATATTAAATATCGGATGACACGTGTAGAGTACATACAATTATTAGAAAATATGACACTTCAAAGATTATTTCCAAAGTTTCATATTAAATATTGCATGACACTTGCGGTCATTTGATCTTTAAAATATATTTCAAATAATAATATTAAATACCGAATGACGGTTACAATCATGTAAGTATCTAAAATTATTATAAAAAATATGATACTCCAAAAGATTATTTCTAAAGTTTTATATTAAATATCATATGACACGTGTGCAGCCATTAGATATTTAAAATAATAATATAAAATATCGGATGACGTGTATCGTCATGTAAGTATCTAAAATTATTATAAAATATGATATCCAAAAGATTATTTCCAAAGTTTCGTAATATTACACTACACATGCTGTCATTTAATATTTAAAAAAATATTTGAAATAATAATATTAAATACAGGATAATGCGTGAAGCCATGTGAGTATCTAAAATTATTAAAAAAATATTATACTCTCATATTATTTTTTAAGTTTCATATTAAATATTATATGATACATGCAGTCTTTTGATATTTTAAAATATATTTAGAATAATAATATTAAATATCAGATAACGAGTGGAACAATGTAAATATCTAAAATTATTTGAATTTATGATATCTCAAAAAATTATTTTGAAAATTTCATATTAAATATCGCATTATGTATATGATGTTAAATATTTGATATTTTAAAAAATATTTGAAATAATAATATTAAATACTAAATTAAGTCGTGTAAGTATCTAAAATTATTTAAAAAATATGATATTCTCAAAATTTATTTGTAAAATTTTATATTAAATATTATATAACATATGTATTTATTTAATATTTAAAAAAAATATTTAGATTAATAATATTAAATATCGTATGAGGCGTATTATCATATAAATATATATAACTATTATTATTTTCATAGGCTAATTTAATCATTATGGGATACTTTAGTATGAACTATATCTATTTAGAAGTAAGACTCATCTTTCTAGTGATGTTAAAACTGTTATTTTTACTAGAGGTTCTAAACACTTTGTTGAAATGAAAATTATTTATTGATTTTTTTTTTTTTCTATCGTTCTTTTAAAAAGAGAAAAGTGACAATACAATTTTTTAAAAGGAGCTTGAATTACAAAGCAAACAAAAGTATAAGAATATTTGACTATTAAAAAAAATATCTTCTTAATCGCTGTAACCACTTCTAAATGATTATGATTTTAATTTATTTTATTATTAAAAAATTACCTGTAATAAATAATAATTATATATTCTATAAATATAACATTAAAAAATTTAATAAAAAGCATTTATTTTATAATTATTATTTTTATAATATTTTTTATTTGTTACTATTTAAAAGAAAACAGATATACATGACTACTTTATATAGGAGAATATTTGTTATCCTTTTTTATTATCATTTTTATTCAACAATTTTATCCTTCATCTAACTATCTAACTTTCATACTTAAAATAACTAATACATGCATTTTTTTTTATTCCTAAATCACTTTTTAAAAACTATTCAAAATAGCATTATTTAAATTTAAAAAAAAAAAAATCGGATACACATATGCATACGTATTTTCACTAGCATTTTATGATGACGTTTGACCCAATTAGACCGTTTTAAAATGTCAAGAACATAAATACTACCCAATGAAATTTGGTGTTTATTTTGAATAAACCATCATCAATTAATTACAAAAAATACTGAAGTATTGAAAATTATAAATTAATTTTCTAACGTTACAAAAAATACTGAAGTATTGATCGATTTTCAATTACTTATCATGATTTCTGATAGATGAGGGATTACTTATTTTATTTCATTTTATTTGTTCACTTTAGAGACCATTTAAGAGAAAGAGTAGTTTTTTTCCTTACTTTCTGAAACAACTTCTGAAAAAACAATACATTTTTTTTCAAAATTAATTTGCACAGAAGAATGCATGACAGTATCTCCATCTAAAACTACTATAAGAAAAAACAGCAATGCTTTAAGAATGAGAACTATAAAAGTCAAGTTCTGGATCAAATGCTCAGTGTAAGCAGCTCTAACACAGTAAATTAGCACACACTAAATGAATGTCAAAATCATTAGCTTGTTAAACAAAAATTAAACCAAGGTTCTGCACATAAGAAACCAAAAGGGAACAAACTCAGCATGCCAGAATAGCATGCAATCAGCCAAAATCAACCACAATGTCTACAAAAAATAAATTTTGCTCAGTGCAAAACCTATTTGAAAACCCCTCCAAGAAAATACATATTATACACTTCAAGTGTAAACAATAATTTTTCTTTATGTTGAATAACAAATCAATGTTAAAATCCAGTTTTCCCCACCATTACTTTTTCAAGGGCTCAAGAAAAAGCCCTCAACCAAGGCCTTCCCACTGAGAGATACAAGTTCTGTTGAATGTTGAGAACAAAAATTCAGAGCAAAGGGATCCAAAGAGTACGGTTACTTATTTTTTAATCTATGATAGTTACTTTCAACTCTCTGAACTATTATATAAGTGAGATGCTAATCTGCTGTGACTGCTACGTACTTCTTCCTTTAAAAATCAACATAATCATAGGAGCTTCATGCAGAGAGAGAGAGAGAGACAAGGAAGGAATGACATACAAGCGAAGCTGATACGCAGTGTTTTTTCTCAAATGTATCAGACCCCTCGTGTACTGATGCAACCATCATAGAATATTTCATCCCGGTTGCTAAAATTCTAGATCTAACTTTCTTTTTAAATGTGATCTGTCAGCACTGCAGAACAAAAGAAAAAATTAATTAATTAAATAACACTTACAAGTAAATGGAAAAGACAACAAATTTGACACACTTTCATTATTCAACTCTGATAGAAAAAATGAAATTGCATTCTACACTTCCCTTCCCCTGTAATGCTTCTCGTGAGACTCTTGATGAATTACATATAACATAAAGATATTAAACACCTCACACTAATAGGAATTTGGGTCTCCAACATCTTAGTCATGCTGAAGGTTGCAAAAGTTAGGTGTAAATTGCCACATAAGCAGTTTAGCACAGAAATAAGGTGTGGCAACTAATAGCATTGTTGCTTTCACATAGCTCTATCATTTAAATTTAGTGCAATTAACTAACTTTATACTCTACCTGTAGATTCAATTTTATACCCAATATTTTAACATAGTATATCAAGCCTTGATTACAAACTATTAGGCCACTCTGAAATGATAGGAGGGTCAACATGTTTTACCTGGTAATTGTAGGTCTATTTGGAGGTTTCAATCCAAAAATAGAAAAATCTAGTGACATTGGAACTGGCTCATTTTTTCCCGTATTATCGCCAGCTGCCTGTCTGACACTAACACTGTCATCAAACTTATCTCCTTGCAAGGAATTGCCTTCAGACCCATCACGCCCTGGCATTACTCTCCTAGACTTTCTTGGAGGTGACAAGACAGTAGGACCTTCGTTTGAAATTACATCCGAAACCTTAGATTCCTTCTTAGGGGCAGGTCTTGGAAGTTTAACAGGTTCTGTGGGCAGAGGTGCAGAAGAGAAGTACCTAAAATGGAAGAGGACAGATTAAAAATCAGGGAAAGGGAAAGGAAAGAAACAATTTTTCCAAAGAGAATGGTTATGGTACATACCTGTGCTCTAATGCCTGCTGCACTGAAATTCTAGCTTTTGGATCATAAGTAAACATCTTTGACAACAAATCTAAAGCATCGTCACTTGCCATCGGAAACAAAGAACGCAAAGGTGGAGAGGGAACATGTTGATATTCAACATAATCAGGTAGGTAGATCATATCAGGCCACTGCAAAGGAGATGGAGTTCCAAATGCTGCGAAAATTTTTCCTAATTGATCAATATCACTTGAACCCTACCAAATGACAAAAAAAAACTCATGAAATCACCAGAAGGAGGATACCTAAGTGCACAAAAATAATACACACTTTGAAATTAAAAAGCAAAACGGTGACATAAAAAAATTATCAGAACAGGAATAACATGGAAGCAAAAGTTAGTGATCAACAATGCAGATAAGCACCATATCCAACAGCTTCTGAACTAAATCATAGTTCAGTAAAACAGTTTCTAAAGGTTTTTTATTCAGAGTGCAATTTGAACTAAAAGATGAAGTCAAAAATACACAAAAGAAAAAAAAAAGTTAAATAGTTTAGGGATCCAGTGATTCATCTTTAACCCACAAAAAGTGAACATTTATCCTGTGCCTAATAGTTCATACATAATCACCATGAAAATATTGGTTTACCTGCAGGAAGGGTCGACGAAGAAGAAGTTCAGCAAAAATACAGGCTGCAGCCCAAACATCTACCCCTGGACCATACTGCTTGGTACCAAATAATAGTTCAGGTGCTCTATACCACCTTGCAAACACCTATTCATGTATTATGTGTCAAAAGTGCATATCAAGTAAGAGAAGTTCAAGGTACAAACACTAGGATGAAACATGTTAAGTTCAAGGTACAAACACTAGAGGAGGCAGTGAAGATATGGTATTTAGAAGAAACAATTTTGTTACAAAGAGGCTGATAAGTAAGCTGCTACTGATTCAACAAATTATACTCCACTCTTCAGGAAATGAGATACTTGTTTATCCAACCACCATCCTAAAACATATTCACCAAAATTCTAGAATACTTCTACTTCCAAGTACATGTCCATACTTTTTTACACAATTTTTTTTTTCCTTCCCTTGTTTCCTTTAATTTAAGTTTTGGGACGAAGCCAGGAAGTAATAATAGAGATTTCATGGTAAACGCAGCTTGACTTGCATTGTGTGTTTTCATATAAATTCGAACTAAAGCATCATACAACACCAAACGTGATTATAAAACATCTAGGGAATATTTCTTTGCCTGTCATGCAAATTCTAACCATCCAAAGTTAGGAAAGTTTGCTAGTTCTATTATAGAAGAATCTGAAGAAAGTGGAATAATTAACGGATGAGTTGAGTTTCATTTAAATTTACAATTGACTCAGAATGCTGACATCAATTAAAGAAACCAGTCCGTTTCAAAAGTCCTTCCTCTAGTTCTAAGGATTAAGCCCGCAAACTTAAAGGATTCACAAGACATTATGCATAAAGAACCAAACCTGATGAGTGAACCTGCGGTCTGGGCTTCCAAATACCCGAGCTAAACCAAAATCTGCAAGTTTCAGCTGTCCGTTAGATCCTATCAACAAGTTATTTGGCTTCATATCCCTGAAAATTCATAACAAAACCTCTGAGCTCGGAACTAAAAGCAGGTAATGACTTAGAATGACCATATAAGCATCATAATCTACCTATGTAACACCCATTTCTTGTGGCAAACAGCAAGGCCTTTAAGTGTCATCTGAAGGTAAGATTTTATATCACCGGGTGAAAGAACAATATTCCGGTCCCGTATAACAGCTTCAAGGTCTGTCTCCATGAACGCAAACACAAGATGCAAATTCCCTTTATGGGGAAAGGCATCAATCAGCTCAATAATGTTTGGATCTTTAAGCTCCTTAAGCAGTTTAATTTCTCTCAGAGCCGTAAAATTGACCCCTTCTTTCTGCTTGCCAAGCCGGATCTTCTTAATTGCCACCGTCTGCCCTGTCTGTCCATGCAATGAACACATCTTTATAAGGACCACAAGATAATAATAACAATAACAGTACCATTTTAGTATCATCATCATCATTATTAAATAAAAGGCCACTTCATGAAGACGTGTGCAGCCATAATTCCACACAACAATCAAATAGTATCCATAGCAATAAAATCAAATAGTAGCCACAACCAACACAGAACAAAAAATTAACGGAAACTGGAATACCCCATTGCGAGTTACCACAAAAAGGCACAGTTTTACCAAATCCATTTCTAAACAACTTTAAAATGCATACATTCCCTTTTCACATCACTGCAAGGCTTTGGATGAAAACCTTTTTTCCTCTTATTCAAAGATTTCCTTAACCCAACCTTCAATATAAGAGATTTCAACTTCTTTTCCAAGTTCCAATCTTTATTCAGACCCAATTCTCACAATCCATAAAAAAATATTTTTTTTCGCTGAAAATATACTCGTAATTTTGGTCATACCAGTTCTTTTACTTTTTTTTTTTTACTGTAACGAACAGAACAGAGTTAAAATTAAAAAAAGTTACCTGCGTGTCGATGGCTTTGTAAACGACACCGTATGTACCTTCACCAAGGACCTCACGCTTGAGATACCTATCGGCTACTTTCTTGGACAGATCGAGTTCTGACATTTTTCCCCCAAAATTGGCGGCGAAGACGCAATGAAACTATGAAACACAGCTGAAATTCAGTAACAAAATTGCGAATTTACAAGTGGGTCATCTAGAAATGACTAGGGTTTCTGGTGGGGGAAATCGCAATCTACCTATTGCAGTTTAAATTCAACTTGAAAAATTGATAATAAACAAATGGGTCGCGCTGGAAAAGCCTCAACTAAAAGAACGTTGATAGTTTTTTCTCAGTGCTGTGTGAATGTAGAGAGAGAGAAAGAAATAGTGAAGAACTGCCAGAAAGAAGAAAGAGAGAGAGAGAGAGAGAGAGAGAGAGAGGGAGCGTTAGACAAGTGCAACGGCTACACTACTACACACCCATTTTACTGAATAAAATAAAAAAATATATATATATAATAAACGCTCTTCAAATTGTTTTATTTATTTATTCTTCAAAATAAATACCTTTCGAGTTTCTCAAAATTATAAAAAATAATTGAAAGGTGTCTAATTTTATTTTTTTATTATTTTTTCATTCGGATTCTTGAATAGATTTTCGTTTAACATTTAACTCTTTTCTTCGTAAGTTAGGACCCACATGCCTAAGTTATAGATTTTCGAAAATTAATGGGTTTGTTTGCAATTTTTTTATCAAAAAGTTCTGCCTCTTATTTAAAATAATTACATTGGGATGAACATGAACATCTTCTTGTCGGTGTGATGGTTTATAATGGTTTCTAAGGTGCTTCAAATGTTGAGGGTTGTGTCTTCTTATTCACTAGATAATATTTAAGTATTTACCTTAATGATTTGTAGAAGAAGAATGGAGCTTTTTGTAAGATGAGTAATGGTAATAAACAAGGTTTGATGTGAGATGTTAAAGATTATTGTGAGTATTTAGTGGTTTGATGATTTTTTAAATTTTTTATGTAAGGAGATGTAAAGATCTTAGTTATAATAAAGGTAGGTATGACACATACTATATTTTGTTCTATAAGTTAAACTTCTTGTTACAAGATCACCAAGTAATTCTTATTTTTTTAAGATAAATGTAATAAATGAAAATGATCTTGGAATATTATATAAGTAAAACAGCAAAAATTAGAGAAATCGTGAAAATAAGAGGGTGGAGGAGAAATATAGAGAGTTAAGATTTTGTTTATGAAAAATACTTTAGAAGAGTAAACTATTATTCCTAGATTGTTTCACATCACCTCTTCTTGTTGTTGTCTCATTTGCCTGCATCAGGTTATCGAATTTTTTCTTACATTTGCATATCTTATAAATTAGATTAAATTTAAAATTAAAATTTTACTTTAGATTTAAATTTATGTTCATAATATTAAGTTATTATTAGATGATATTGTAAATGAAATCAGAATGGTATTATTAGATCATGTAAGAAATGAGAAAGGATAAAATTTTAATATTAGTCGTATATTGAGTTTAGCGATATTTAGTTTTATTATATAAGTTAAAATATTTTTATCTAAATTTGAGCACGACATATGTATATATTTTTATTGATGTTTTTTTATTCTAGTTTAATATTTTTATTTTTGTAATAAGTTAATCGTATTGATATCAGATTTGAAAGTGTCCGACCCTAAATAAATTAGAATATTTTATTTTAAAATACCTTATTTTAAATTTTAAGTTATTTATGATGTATTTTATATTGAGTCAACTTTTATTTTTCTTTTTAACAATTGGTATAATATAAATATTGATTACTAATTTCAATTTTATTATCTTTAAGCAAAAGGAACGACTAATGATAAAATTAAATGTTAAATTGTCCACAATATTGAAAATATTTTCAAATTAATACACAAATTTTGTAATATAGTTTAAATTATAGTTTTTGTAAAGTGTAAAATTAAAAAAAAAAATGTTTTTGGCTATACTAGAAAGTTATCAGTTGGATGAAAAAGTGAGTAGTTGGGCCATTACAGTAAGACCAAGCAGTAGCCCATTGGGCCAGATATTAGCTATAAAAAGTAAAAGTAAAAGAAAAAAAAAACGCCCACCGTGGGGCTCGAACCCACCACGACCACAAGGTTAAGAGCCTTGCGCTCTACTAACTGAGCTAAACGGGCATCTTATAAATTAAAAAAATATTAATTATTTAAATATTAATTAGAAAGTTTCATAAAAAAAAAAAATAACGTTAGTTACTTTTAGCACATAAGTAATGTATAATATTGTTCTTAAATTTTAAATTGTAATTAAAGGTTAAAATAAGAATATTATGAAATGTATACAGTTTAAAATATAATAATTAACTTAAAATTGTACGGACCACCGAAAAATTATCGGAAGAAATTATTTTATTTTCAGTTTACCATTTAATTAAGGTGCTTAATTGATTGATAATTGATTACTTTAATTATAACCCATTAAAAAAATATTTAATTATAATCAAGATATTGATAATTGATTATTGCAAGAACTTATATTTGAGTGAGAACAAACTTATGTTTATAGAAAGGTTCTTATTTTTGAGCTAGATTAATTATCTAAATTGCTTAATATAATTATTATTAAAATACAGTGTTCAGTGTTGTGATTTCTGAGTTTATCTCCAAAATTCTAAAGTGCAATGTTAGTTTTCACACATTGAGTAACATTTTTTTTTTTTTCGGAAAAAACTTAAGATTAATGTTACTTACCAACTCATTGAAAATACAACACAAACACTCATAGAATTAGAAGAGAAAGAGAAAATTGTAGCATAGGGCATAGTGCTTAGAATGGACCCTCTGAATCTATGGAAAATTGAATTTCCCCACATAGTAAACAATGCATTTAAATGGATTTATAGTTCTGGAATTTTCTGCTGCTCTTCCAAATTTTTTTATTACTTTTAATCTTCATAAACTTTGAAAAAGATTTATATCTACATAAGCAATAAATTGCAGTTGTTAGAGTGATATAATATTTAGCTTTATCCTCACACTAGAACTGCTGAAGTAAATCCATAAATATTATTATGAAGGGTTGGAAAATATCTAAAATTGCCCCTAGGCCCCTACCATCCCCACTAGAAAAAAAGTTACATAGCACATAATTGATCTGCATTATTAGGATTTGAGAGGGAGGAGGAAGTAAGAGAAGAATAAAGGTTGCAACAACTGCTGGTGGAAACAATTAAGGTATGGGCACTTCTGAGTTACTCATTCAATAAGAACCTTCAAATCATGTGAAAACCCTAACCATTCCTCTGCTCTCACAATGCCATGAATTAAATACAGTTTACCTACTGATCCAAACATCACACAACAAAACAAAAATAATCATTTGGAAAAACAAAAAGAACCACAAAATCCAAACTAAACAAGGCCAAACAAGAACATTTACCTAAAACTTGTTAACTAGTACTTTAAAGTGATATAAGACCACATAAAACCAAAACCTGAATCAAATGCTGTTCTTCCATGTATGATTTGTTCAACCCCTTCTCGTAACTTTACTCAGAGTGAGTACTTTAGATCTAAACGAGGTAGCATACTGCCAAACTTTCCACAACCTCACCACTTTCTTTATCCTTTTTTTAATCTTTATATATTGTACAAGAACCCCACCATCTTCTACTACCCTTTATCTTTCTTTGCCTTTCCCTTTGGTAACATCACATTTTCTTCTTTTTGGGAAGAGAAAGAAGACAACTTTCTTCCATTCTATTCAATTCACCTCACTTTCACTCTGGAATTAACACTATGTCATTGACCCTTTTCCTCTTATGCATCCTTTTCTTCCCTTGCTACCTGTGCCACCCTGACTCACCAGCAACAACCACCCTTAAGCCCGTTTTGGTAACCCCATCCAAGCCTTCAACGACAATCCCTGCATTCCCCGAACAATCTGAGGTTGCAGGGTGCCCTCTTACCCTCTCGGATGAGCTCTTTGATGGGATCAAGAGTGCATGTGGTGGTGCCAAAAGTGGTGGTGACATGGGGCTCCACCACAGCAGGTGCTGCCCGGTGCTAGCAGCATGGTTGTATTCTGCATATTCTTCTACTGCACTAGGCATGTTAGGCCATAGGCATAGCAGTGTTCGTGGCCATGCTACATCAGTATATGACATGATGCCTTTGCTGCCAGATGACTCAGAAACCTGTGTGAATGAGCTGGGAAAGGCTTTGGAAGTGAGGGGAATTGAACTCACCAAGCCTAATGAGACTTGTGATGTGGTGTATTGCTTTTGTGGCATTAGGCTGCACCACTTGACATGCCCAGATGCATTTTCTGTTAGCCAAAGTGGGGAGCTTGTGGGGAATGCAGATGTGAGAAGGTTGGAGAAGAATTGCTTGAGTAGTAGCGCTGATATCAATGGCTTGCCAGGTCTTGGAGGGTGCTCTAAATGCTTAAATACCCTCTATTTGGTGAGTTTTTCCCTATATATACATACAAAAAAAGTTACTCTTTTTCTCTAGGGTATTGTTTTCATGTTTCGGTGTCATTTGCTTAGTTCAATGTGATTTGGAAGTTGATGGATCTTGTTGAAAGTTGAAGATCAAGATGGTGTTTTGGTTTTTCATTTTCATCTTCTTCACTCATGTTTGGTACTTAGTAAAAGTTCTGTCATGCTTTTGTTTACTTCTGATGTTGGTTGCTTTTTAAGCTTTTTCACAGTTCTTCACGCGCCTTTGAAGTTTGTGTGGTTCACGAACATGGATGGCACCAATGGTGGATTAGTAGTGCACTTTGTAACTCAGCAACTATTTCTTTTTCTGTCACATGAGAATTTAGAGAAACCAGTATTAACTCTAATGTCTCAAAAATCAAGTTCTTAAATAAACTAATATAGCTGGGAAATATTAAGCAATTAAGTGCAATGGCACTATCTTGGTACTTCAAATTAAGTTGTAGTATTGGATTATTGGTATTAAGAGGACAATTTAGCTAGCATCAGTCCTTTTAGATAATTCTCTTTTGGATGTATGAAAATGACTCAAATAAAATGGTCTTATGTGAAACTAGCTTTCTTTTTATTATGATTTATGACAGATAGTGTCATTTGTTAAATGCTTGAGACCCCATACAATTTGACTGTTCCTATCATTAGCCTGCCCTGGTCATAAATGATGGTTTCTTAATATAGAATTTTAGTTTGTTCTTTTTCTTTCTCTCATATATACCTACAGATCTTTTACTTCTCTGATTCTTCTGAGTCATTCATCCTATTGTCTGTCATGATCACATGTTTTAGCAAGCATCATACAGTTTTGAGAATTAGATACCAGCATCATTTGTGGCTGTGTTTGGATTTGTCGTTCTTGTTTCTGATTTTCAGTTAGGAGTTTGCAGAAATGTTGCCCCTTGTCGCTAAAATCCTAGAAATTGCTTCAGAATCTTAAATTGTCATATGAAGTCTCATGCTTGGTGTCACATTTTTTGTTGCATTTAAAAACATTATTCAGGGTTGCTAACAATTTAATAATTGCACACTGCAAAAGTATTAAAAACCTTGCATTTAGGTAGTGTATTAGCTTTGATATGCATCTGAGACCATTTTTGCTATGAGTGGATGTTACACCAACCAAGATGGTATTTAAGAAGCTTTGATGCACCAAACCAAACCCCTTTTGTGTAATCACTTGTAAGTATTATATGCAACCTCTTTTGACATTCTCATTGAAGTATTACTTCTACGCAGCTTAACAAGAAGTCTTCAAATTCAAGCAAAGCAGAAGACAGGACCACCAAGATCCACAACAAAGACTGTGAGCTTATGGGCTTGACATGGCTTCTGGCTAAAAATAGGACAGCTTACATGCACACAGTTTCAGCTGTTCTCCGAGCTTTGATGTTGAACACTGATGGCTCTTACCCTCAATCCTGCTCTCTAAACAGTGATGGAATGCCTCTTGCTGTGGACTCATCTGAAATCTCTAATCACTCTTCATCAACCAACCTCCAACCACTTATCTCTCTTTCTTTGTTGCTACTTTGTTTGCTACTACTACCTATGCATCTTACCATGCTATCCTCTTAGCTCTGACATGAGCCAAAAAAAGATCTCAAACATGACATTTTGTAGATTTGGATCTTTATGTTGTTGCTTAGGAATGTAGTTTTTTCTACGTTATTGATTGCAGGGTGTGTATGAAGTGAGATAAGTGCTTGTAAGACAGGACAAGAGAAATTAACTTAACCATGCAACCATACATAGATGATAAAATCACAAAGTGACTTTGTTATTTGATTATATGATAACTAAATAACTTTGCATCATAATTCATCCATGTATGGTTGCATGATCTAGATTTCTTTCCTTCACCCTTTTGAACAAACACTCCTCTCACTTGATAAGCATTCCTTGATTGCAATAGGGTAAGGTGTTTGATATTTGCCACGGTTTTGTTTTGTGGACCACCATAATAGGAGCTTGTGAAATTGTTTTCAAGGGACAACATTTGGAAGTAGTGTTCAGTTATTAGGGTGGCATTTTTCATGAGACAGTTATATGCTTCAGGGGCAGTTTAAGGTTTATGGAAAGTCAACTTCCTCATCAGAATACTAAAATTCTCTGTTGTCTGCACTTGATATAGTGAGGTTGGTTTTTGCTGGCTCAATTATTCCAAAAACAATGACTTGTCACAAGTTCAGCATGCAGAAATTATGAATCAGCCAACAGGGAAAATTTTGATAGTGGTAAAGAAGACAAAAATGAAAGTTAAAAGCAATCACGAAAAATGTTCTTAACATGTAAGGATTTTTTTTACATCTACCCTTAGAAAAATTATCACATGAAAATGCCATTTTTGAAGAAAAATCACCTATTGAAATAGTTTTGCAGGGTACAAAAGAAATATAAGCAAGACAATTAGGACGAATAAAAATTAAATAAAATTAAGCACGATTATCATGGCATTCTAATATGATTAAATTAATATACAGTTGGACAAACAGTGTGAATAGTTGGGCCTATTAGAGTGACCAAGCAAAAGCCCATTGGGCCAGATGACAGCTTTAAAATGGAAACAAAGACGCCCACCGTGGGGCTCGAACCCACGACCACAAGGTTAAGAGCCTTGCGCTCTACCAACTGAGCTAGACGGGCTTGTTATTTGTTTTCAAAGATATTTAAATAAAATTTAATTATATTGTTTTAAATAAATATATATTTCTCCTCTTAAACAAATGTTACCTACAAGTTGGGGACCTCACTCTTCAAGAGGATAAGGGTGACCATAATAAAGGCACAAACTTTTTGTGAATAATTCTTTTGGGAAAATGACATATTAGCAAATTGGAAGGATCAGTTTGGCAGTCACTTTTGACTCGAGTATTTGACTATTAAGCAGAGTACAAAATTGAAGCCATTCATTTTTATTTTTTATTTTTTATTTATTTTAGCTTTCTGAGTCTTCATAACTAGGATATGTTTGCATGGACTTTTATTTTGGGTATAGATGAATTTTTATTAAAATCACATAAGATTATTATAAATATAATAAATCTCTTTTACGTGTATTTGACATGATTACATTCAAATCGAGATGACTAATTGAGTTAAAAATACATATGATTTAATTAATCAAACTGAACAAGTAATGGAACTATTAACTGTTGATAATCAACAAATAATGACTTTAAGCAAACTATTGTGCACATCAACTTTTAGAAATCAATATTGTAGTTTTTAGTACTGCATTTATTGATACTTATCTTACTTTCGCTGTATAGATACACAAAATACTAAAAATAAAATTAAAAACTAAATTAGGGGCTTTTAATACAAGAAAAAAATTATATTGAATAATCATGAATTTGGAGAATAGTTAATTTTAAAATTGTAATTTTTACAAATGACTAAGATCCGTTTACTTAGTAGAAAATATTGTTCGGAAATTTCAGTATAATAGAAAATGAAATAATCTTTTGAAAAAATCTATTTAAAACATTCTCTTTTTTTAATTTAATATAGATTTCATTTCTCATGAATATTTTATATTCTTTTTAGATTTTTGGACTAACTAATTATTTTTCTCGTGATGATATTCCATTATTTAGAACACCGTCGTGAGTATAACAAAAGTGGTCAATCATAATTTTAAGTATGATAAGTCTTATGATTCCGTAATTTAGTTTCATTTAGGCTCTCTTTTTTTTCTTTTCTCTTTATTTAGGGTTAGATTCATATTTTAACGGTAGGATCAACTAATGGATAAAAACTTTGATTTGGATTAAGCTTATGTGATACGTTGATTCCAAAGTTTTGGCATTCTTGGAGCTTATGTTGGTTTAAAAGTTCCTATTGTGTTTTGCACTATTTTGGGAGTTAGAAGTTGGTCTTGAAAATTTCATAGGAATTAAGTTACTTCTTAAGGGCTAAATAAAACTGAAGATGAGTTGAATTTTGTGTACTGGATATTCTTTTAGGTATGTGTTTACTATAAGTGTTTACTATATCATTTATTTGTTTATATAAATTTTATGTGAAAAATTAATTAATGTATCTTTTTATCTTTTATTTCTTTTATAAAAAAACATTATAAACATATAAGAAAATGCACAAAAACACATTAACTTAATTTGTTTCACTTATTTTAAATCTTGATTTAATTGGAATCAAAATTTACAATAAGTGACCTAATCGAGAATTTATATGAAAATAGTCATATATTTACTTTTATAAATACGAAGCTAAATGTACTTTATTGATAATCTCAATTTTTAATTAAAAAATATTTTTTATTTATACTCTACTTCTAAAATAATTATTTATCTATCTTGCTAAAAATAATGTAACTAGTTAAAAAATTAGGTTATTTTTAATGAAATCATTTTAAAGGTATATATTGATTATTGTTACCTCACTAAAAGTAATGTAACTATTTTAAAAATTAGGTTATTTTAATAAAATCATTTAAAGGTATATATTCATTATTGTTATGTAATGTATTCCTAAAAAGCTATAATTTTGGACTGTATAAACCAAATATTAGATTAATTTGGTTTGATCTAATCTTTTTTAAAATATAAAGGCTATAATTTTGGACTATATAAACCAAATATCAACAAGGTTTGAAGCATCTAAGCTGAAGAATTTTTGCTTTGATGATGAAAAATGGATTTTTTTGTTGACCATAATATGCAAGTTGTGTTGAAAACGATGTGCATGCTCAGTCACAAGGAGACAATGGGATGGGTTTTGTTTAGTTTTGCTTTATTTTCAAAACCTCGTGGGAATGTGGGCTTTATGAGTCACCATCTCACAAGTGGAACAACAAAATTTGGCTTACATCTTCACATTACATAACAAGTGGCAAGTTTTAGATGAAAATAGATTATTAAAACATATCATATAAATTTTGTAACCATCCTAATATAATTATACCAATAAACTAAAACACAGTTTCTTAATATTATATATTAATAAAGAAAATAATACTCACGTATTTAATTCAAGAAATTACTAAACAATTTCAAACTTCAAATATAATACGTAATTATATACATCAAAATGTGAAAAAGACATTTTTATATGGTTATCCAAAGTACTATCATTCACCTACATTTCTATTTGTTCTCATATCACATCCAAGCAATGCTAATAAAGTAGGATGAGTTATGGATTTAAAAGACTTCATATAAATTTATTAATACCAACCATCAAACACATTTATTGTTCATTATGCATATAAAAAGAACCTTTACTAGAATACTTAAATTCTCTATAAGTATTATTTTGATTTGAAGTAGTCACTTTAAATTAGCTTAAATAGAATTTATTTATTTTTTCTAAAAATTCTTTTATTTATAGAATTTTTTATTTAATAAACTTTGTTTTAGTACCAAATATTCCAATCTCTTCTAACTTGAATAATGGGTATCGGATTAAATATTTGATTATTAAAAAATAATCTCTTATTATTATATAGGAGTAGTTTTCATCTAATAATTTATAAGTTATTGTTACCACATGAGGTCATTTGGTTAAACATATCACAATCTTTAAACCTTAGAGCATGTCACAATCTTTAATTTGTTGGTTTTGGTTACTTTAAAATTTTACGTTCACATATCATCCATCTAAACATTCAAATCACTCATCCAGTGTTAAGTAAGATAAACTGAATGACACCAATAGGGTGAAATATCGAGACAAATAAAATATTGATCATTTATTATAAATTTATAGCATGTCACTTCATCGACTCGCTTGATAATTGTTACGTGTTTGACAAAATGCCACATATATGGGATGACTTATGTGTATTAGATTTGAACTCAAAGATTAATATATGTCATATTTATGTGATAAATGATAGTAACATTTCTTTATAAAAATATCACTCGAAAGTTTTTGACTTTACAAATTTCTATCAAAAACTACTTACTTCTTATTTTCAATTACTAGTAAAAACTTACATTGATTCTCAAATTCAGATACTTTCATCCAATAAAATTTATACTTTTTATCAAATTTTCTAACTATGCATTCAAATCATACATCATTAACTTAGTAGCACTTTACTACTAATCAAATCACTCACTCAAGTGTCTAAGTAAGACAAATGTAATGACACCAATAGGTGAAATACCAAGATAAATAAAATATTGACAATTTATTATAAACTTATAAGATGTTGGGCACTTTTTTGACTCATTTGATAAACTGTTTATTAGGTGTTTGGTGAAATATTCCACCTATCTGGGATGACTCGTGTGTATTAAATTTGAACTCAAAGATTAATATATGTCATATTTATTTGATAAATGATAGTAACATTTCTCTATAAAAATATCAGTCCAAATTCTTTGGCTTTACAAATGTCTATCAAAACTACTTAGTTCTTATTTCTAATTACTAGTAAAAACTTACATTGATTCTCAAATTCAATGTTTAGTAAAATACCCTACCTATCTGGGATGACTCATGTGTATTAAATTTGAACTTAAAGATTAATATATGTCATATTTATTTAATCAATGATAATAACATTTATTTATAAGAATATCACTGAAAATTTCAATGACTTTACAGATGTCTATCAAAACTACTTCTTATTTCCAATTACTAGTAAAAACTTACATTGATTCCTAAATTCAGATACTTTCATCTAATAAAATTTAGACTTTTCATCAAATTTTCCAACTATGTATTCAAATCATACATTATTAACTTAGTAGCATTTAACTACTAATCAAATCACTCACCGAGTCTCTAGTAAGACAGATGCAATGACACCAATAGGTAAAATAAGGAGACAAATAAAATATTGATAATTTATTATAAGCTTATAAGATATTGGACACTTCTTCAACTCACTTGATAAATTGTTCATTGTGTGTTTGGTGAAATACCCTATCTATCTGAGATGACTCATGTGTATTAAATTTGAACTCAAAGATTAATATATGTCATATTTATTTGATCAATGATAATAACATTTCTTTATAAAGATATCACTCGAAATTCTTTGACTTTATAGATATCTATCAAAACTACTTACTTCTTATTTTCAATTACTAGTAAAAACTTACATTGATTCTCAAATTCAAATACTTTTATCTAATAAAATTTAGATTTTTTCATCAAAATTTCTAACTATGTATTCAAATCATACATTATTAATTTAGTAGCACTTTACTACTAATCAAATCACTCACCCAAGTGTCTAAGTAAGACAAATCAAATGACACCAATAGGTGAAATACAGAGACAAATAAAATATTGACAATTTATTATAAACTTATAAGATGTTGGATATTTCTTTGACTCACTTGATAACCCATTCATTATGTGTTTGGTGAAATATCCCACCTATATAGGATGACTCATGTGTATTAAATTTGAACTCAAAGATTAATATATGTCATATTTATTTTATCAATAATAGTATCATTCTTTTATAAAAAATATCACCGGAAACATTACGACATATATTTATCAAAACTACTTACTTCTTATTTTTCAACTAATAATAAAAACTTACATTAATTCTCAAATTCCAATACATTCATCTAATAAAATTTAAATTTTTCATAAATTTTCTAACTTTGTATTAAAATTATACATTATTAACTTAACAGTAAAAACTTACATTAATTCTCAAATTGGAATACTTTCATTTAATAAAATTTAAATTTTTCTTAAATTTTCTAACTTTGTATTAAAATTATACATTATTAACTTAATAGAACTTTACTACTAAGTTTTCATATTGTTATAACAATTCAATTAAAGCCATCACATTTAGTAACGTATTCACATCTAAACAATAAATAAATGAAACAAAATATAAAACATTACAACTATTTTAGTACATCATATATATCCTTTAAAAATTATTTAAAATAAACAAAAATACATGTTAGCATATATATAAATATTGATAAAACGATGTATAATTATTCAAAAAAATATTTTTTTTAAGGAAAACATTTTCCTCACTGAATAATGGATTATCACTTGAGAAAAAAAATAAATATTAAAACTTTGTTCGAATCAAAGAGATAGTGTAAAAAGTAAGAAAAAAAGGGAAAGAAAATAAAAGATAAAATCTTTTGGAATAAATGAAGAGAGAGGAGAGTGAAAGAAAAATGTGTAATAGAATAAATTTGCTCGTATATTAATATATTTATATAATAATTTAGAAAATAAATTTTGAAAATAGAAATTAAAGTTAAAATAAAATTCAAATTAAAAAAAATTATTACAAAACCTTAATAAATAAATAAAATATTATTTCAGAATAACAGTACATTAAAATAAATCATCAAAATTTAAGTTTTCTAGTTTTATTTTTTTTATTATTTTGATATTTTTATTTTAATTATTTATTTTTTTATATAAAAATATATTAACAAAATATTAAATTTATTCATTTATTATAATATAATATAATTGTAAGTATTTAATTATTACTTATATCTTTTATATATATATATATATATATATATATATATTCAACTTTCTTTCTTCGGTATTTACCGTGAAAAAAGTTTGTGTGGTTTTTCGTTCTTCTGTGTCTCGTTTTTTCTTTCTTGAACTATAAGTGCATTTCTCCACTGCCTCTTCTTCCTACTTCTGAAACAAACCACCGTAAAAAAAAGAATAAAAAAAAAATTGGTATTTTAATTTCACAAAACTACTTTCTCTTCCTTTCCGTTTAAAGAGGGGCAAACAATAAAAGAAGTGGGTTCCATTTTCACCTTTATTGGTTTCCTTTATCGTAACACATTCTCAAACGCTATTCAAAAATTATAATTCACTCTATCAAAGACTAAAATTAAAGAGGAATTAAAATAATTCTAAACCTATTTTTGGACAATTATTTTTCTTTCTAGGGACTTTTATCATTTTTGGATTAGCGATAGGAATATATTATTAAACATAATATTTTTTTTTCAGTTGAGATTATTAATAGGAAGTCAGTCTCATATTTTTTATTATTTTTAATAAATTTGAAATGATAAAAAATAGTGCAAAGAAGTATTTCTCGGAGTAAGTGAAGGTGGACGCCGTTCACCGACATTTAAGGGTAGGACAAACTTGCCCTTCAATTATTACAAAATGACAAAAACCTCAGTGATTGTTTCTTCGTCCCAAGAAACTGGTCCATGCATGCTCCACCACTACAGATAATATATTTTAATTCTCTTTTTATTAACTTTTATTTCAATCTTTATCTTTGAATTTTCTTCCAAAAATGTTGGGGTGTCAAATTAGGTTAGATTGATTTGAAAAAAAAAATATATTTTTCTAAATATAAATTAAACTGAAATATTCACTTAACTTGTGATTAAAGAGGTTGAAGTTGCATTGGGTGGGTTGTTTCGAAACCGTAAATCCATTGCCAACAAATTTTTATAATTTGTATTATTATTTTACTACAATTATTTGTTACTTTCAGTAATTTGACATTTTATTTAATAGTAAAGTGTTTGAATAGTTTTATTTTTTTTAATTATATTAGTAATACTTTAATCATATAATATTTATAATATTATTTTTAATTATAATTAATATTTAATTAGGTAATAATATTATATTCAATATAATAAATATATGAAAGAAAAATAAAATATAAATGAGTTAAATCATTTAATCTATCAACTTCTATTAAATTAAATTAGATTGGATTACAAAATTTTTAAGAAATAAAGTTTTATTCATTTTTAACTTAACTCATATAAGACTAGTTCATTGTAATATTCATAATAAAATATTTCTCTATCTTATAAATTTTTTCTTTAATACGATTTTTTTATAAGATTTACACTTTTATAATTATTATAGTTTTTTTTTATAAATCTGCATTTTAAATTTAAGATTTGATTATATGACTTCTATATTAATAATATTTAACACAAGGATAAAGGGTAAAATTGACGATGAAAAATAGCTTTATACTATTTTCTAGTTACAGACGAAAATATATGATAAGTTTAATGAATTTTATAGTTACTTTAAAATTATGCTAAAATCATTTTTATCAAATAAAAGTATAAAACATTTTACACTGATAATATACAGTCATTAAACTACAAAAAAAGTCGATGAATGCGTTTTATAACATAAGAATATCATTTCCGATAATGAACTTTGTGTAAAATCATTTTCAGTAATTCGAATATAAAACAATGTATGTAAAACATTGCAAACCATTTTTTTTTATTGGTTATATAATTAGATTGTAGGGGTTATCATAATATATCAGTCTCTTTAATTTTTTTTCAGCGTGAAGAAATTTTTTAACGAAATCAAATTTAAGAAATTTAATTTATGGTCTTTTGATAGTGAATTTAGGTTATATTTAAAAAAAAAATCTTATTTAAAAAATGATCTTTAAATGATTAACTTAGTGATGGTGTTTGTCTAACGAGATATTATGTTTATATTGATGTCAAAATACTCATTGTTCGTATGAGAATTTCAAAGAAATCCACAACTTAGATAAATAAATATTGATAATTTTAGTTTTTAGATGCATTGGTGGACAAAAGATATTCTAAACAATTCTTTCATGTTGTTTTCATGATTGTGTCGTCAATGATATTAGCTAGGTCTTTTTCTTGCTGATCCTGTTTTATTGTATATTTTTATTTTATTTTATTTTCTATATATATATATATATATATATCTATCTTAGAGTAGGCTTATATTAAGTATTTGCATGAATTTTTTCGTAATTATGTTAGAGAAAAAAAATCGTGAATTAGCATATTCATTAAAAAGGTTAACAATATAATTAAAATATACAGGGACGAAGTATCAGACCAAATCTAAATTCAAATGTTAAACTAAACATGGATATAACTAGGAACACTTTAAAACATTAAATTATAGAAATGCAGATCAAAACGTCATAAAACTGCACATTCGATTTTTTATTTTTTATTGTAAAAACTTCAGAAAACCTAATTTATTTTACAAATAATATTCTAAAAACAATTTAAATTTTCAAGAATCTTTATCAGCTCTAACTTTATCGATGACTAACTATGCATACACGATTTAATTAATAAGAATATGAAACTCAACTATTGAATTGACCATATTAACCTTTTATAAACAAATTATCAAATATATGCAATCTGGCTCACAATTTTTTTAAATACTATCTCGTATATTGTTATAAGAGGTGGTAGGAGTTTGCTTGAGAAGCTCACTTATAAGGTTGGTATGATATTAATGGTAGCAAAGTTTGTTCACATATTAGTTGTCACGTATTTTATCTATTTGATTAATGGAGATTTTCTTTATAATAACCTTTTTATACATAAATTATTTCCATTTTATTCTTTATATGTTGTAACTGTTTTTTATAATTAACTACTCATAATACAAAATTATTCTCAATAAAATTATAAAAATTAGTAACAATAATTTATTTATATAATTATTTTAAACACATCTTTTATATTTTTAATATATATTTTAGCAACATTTTTATTTTAATAATGTTTTTTTATTTTTTTATTATCATAAGGTAAAAAGTTGACACATAATGTGTTTCCCCTGGTTTGTATTATTATTATTATTATTATTATTATTATTATTATTATTATTATTATTATTATGTAAAACTTTATAGTGTATTTGAATGATAATTTTTTGAAAGTTAAGTTATTTCTAAAGAAAAATTATAATGTTTTATAATATACATGTTGTTGAGATAAAACATTTAAATTTTTGTTGAAATTATAAAATTTATAATAGCAATTTGGTTTATTGAAATAAAACAAAATTTAAATCTCACGAAAAAATAAAAAATTTGAAAATTTTCGCATTTACTTAGTATTTCACTAAGCTTAGTTTTAATCGAGATATACTCAACTCAACCGTATATATATATATCGTTAAGCTTGATTTTCATTAAAATCTTATCATTTCAACTTTGTATTGATACAAGTTTTCCTATTTATAATTTTCTTAATATCAAATAAGAAAAAATTGATTAACTTTACCGATATTTATTAGAAGACTTCCTATTGATATCGATAAGGAACTAAAAAAAAAACCTAAATTATTGACTAAAAATAGTATTTTTTTTTTTAAATTGAGTGGTTAAACATGGACAGCAGAACTGTCCTTTCACTAAAATATATTTTTAAAAGACACGCTCTCTTCTCCTTAATTGATTAATGTAAGATGAGAAAATTATGAACTTGTATTTGATACTAATTTCATATTAATTGTTGGATACTAGAGAATTGATGTGACCTATACCATAATATATTAGTTGAAAATAATGTTTATTAGTGTAGATTTAGTGGTTAAACATGGTTAACAGAGGTAACCCCAAAATTAATCACATTTCACAAATTGACTCTTGGCATGGTTGAAAATGGGAAGAAGGAACACACATGCCCCACCATGGTCCACTGATTTTGACACACTGTGGAAGAAACAACAACAACAATTAATTCCCACTCTCCAAAATGAATATTTTTAATTAACAAAAATATTTTTAATTAATTACCAAAATTAATTAACAAAAATGTGGCCTATAAAAGGATCTCACTCATCTCATCACTTTCATTATCTCTTTCACTTCAACACTCACACACTCACTCTTGTTATGCTGTCTCTCACTTCATTCCAACGTTTCTGTTTCTTCACGGCGGTTATCCGCTGCGTCGCGGCTGCAGATGCTACCGTGGACCCTCAAACGGTGCGTTTCGACACCGGCGGTTTGAGCAGAGACGTTTTTCCCAAAGGCTTCATATTCGGAACCGCCACGTCGGCGTACCAGGTGGAGGGCATGGCCCACCAAGACGGTCGCGGCCCAAGCATTTGGGACGTTTTTATCCAAAAGCCCGGTTCGTAAACATTCTCAATTTCAATTAATTAATTATTTTTTTAAAATTTAATTATATATTTTATCTCTCTATTACACACTAAATCTTAACACATTTTAAACTACTTACTTTCTCATTTTTGCTTATTTTAATAATCTACTAAACAACACAACACAGTACAAGCTACGTTGTTTTGTGTCGGAAAAAGACGTTAGTTTCACGATCACGGTGTCTTTTGCGTCGCAATTTCTGGTGAAAAGCAAGATGCGAATGTCACCAACAACAACGTGTGAAAATTCAGTTCGGTGATTAAGTTAGTTGAGATGTAGCTTAAGATACACTAATGGTAATTAATATGCAAAGTACAATTCTCAATTATAACACAAGTTTATCAAAAAAAAAAAAAAAACTAAAAAATAAATCTTCATACTAAAATCACAAATATTTCTTAACATCAATTAAATACAAAACAGGTATTGTTGCAAATAACGGGACGGGAGAAGTTTCTGTTGATCAGTACCATCGCTACAAAGTAAGTAGCTTTTATTTTATTTTTTTAATTATTTGTTATTTTTGTTGATTTTTAATATGCTGATAACTGCATTGCGTTGAATATAGTAAAATGTATACATGAATATTTACGTTCCGAATATATCTCAGTTTTGTCTATTATATTTATAAAATTTAGTAGATCCAAAAGCTGGTATTTAGTTCTTAATATTTGAAAGAAAGAAAATTCTGGTTTAATTTGAAGAGCTTTTCATTTGTTTATTTTAAGTTTTTTAAAATAAAAGAAACTAAAAAAAAATCTGAAGTCTAATTAAAATCAGAATTTATTTTAAGTAAATTCTATATAAAAATCATATAAAATAAAAAGTATTTTTATGGTTATAAACAAAAATATTTTTTTTTCGTTTTTAAAATATCTAATAAAAAATAATTATTGAATTATTTTACATCCGAATTACCCATTTTTTAAATTTGTAACAAAGGGACCCTGTATTTATAGGTTCAAAGGCCTTTCTTGACCTCCAACTACAACTTGTTTCATCTATGTATTGTGATTGATTTATACCTGTAGTTTTTTCTCTGCTAGAAGCAACAATGTGAGCTAAAACATGTTTAATTTCACAGGAAGATATAGATCTCATGTCCAAACTGAATTTTGATGCTTATCGGTTCTCAATCTCGTGGTCCAGAATTTTTCCAAGTAATGTAGCAACATTTGTTTTACTCATTTGGCCATAGCTGAATTAAATTGTTAAACTCCATTAATAAATAACTGAGTTTCAATTTCACCATTACTGCAGATGGAACTGGCACTGTAAATTGGAAAGGTGTGGCATACTACAATAGGTTGATCGATTACTTAGTAGAAAAAGGTAACTTTTATAGCATACTCAATATTTGAAATTTAGTGTTCAACTTATTCTTATTGTTCATCATTTGTTCCTCATTGAATGTCTGCAACTATTGCAGGTATTACTCCATATGCAAACCTCTACCACTATGATCTTCCTTTGGCACTTGAGGAGAGGTACAACGGATTATTGAGTCGCCAAGTTGTGTAAGTACCTCAATATATATACAAGAATAAAATTGAATACTTGATCTTTCAAATGCATGTTTTTGTAAATTTGTAAGTCTGATAAAAAAGTTTATGTTGACATGATAAAAAATGCAAAGAAGGAATGACTAACAAGAATGCTTAAAATGTTGCACAGGAAAGATTTTGCAGATTATGCAGAATTTTGTTTCAAGACTTTTGGAGACAGAGTTAAGAATTGGATGACGTTTAATGAACCTCGTGTGGTGGCTGCTCTTGGCTATGATAATGGTTTCTTTGCCCCTGGAAGGTGCTCAAAAGAATATGGGAATTGTACAGCTGGTAACTCAGGCACTGAGCCTTATATTGTTGCACACAACTTGATATTGTCACATGCAGCTGCTGTTCAAAGATACCGAGAGAAGTATCAAGTAATCTTAATATATCTAACCCTTTTGTTTAAGTAATGTTCTATATAAAAGAAAAAAAATAGGAAGTTAAAATGAATTGAATTTCTTCCATGAATTAAAATCAGCTTATGCATTTAAACAGAAGTGCATAAGTTGATTTTAACTTAAAGGAGAAATTCAATTCATTCTTTTCTTGTTGTGGTTGTAGATAAGTTTATCAAAACAAAATCTTAATTAGGATGCTAAAATGTTCGTATGTGATGATGAATGTGGTTGTTTTAGGAAAAGCAAAAGGGAAGAATTGGAATCCTCTTGGATTTTGTTTGGTATGAGCCTCTTACAAGATCCAAGGCTGACAATTATGCTGCTCAAAGAGCCAGAGACTTTCACATTGGATGGTAAAAATCTTTGGTATTTGTTTATTGTTGATCCTACATTACTTGTTCAAGTATTTAATTTTGACCTGTGAAAACTTTCACACACTTGATAGCAATTATAGTGCTTGAATTCACCAGGTTCATTCACCCTCTTGTTTATGGAGAGTATCCAAAGACTGTTCAAGATATTGTTGGGCAAAGACTCCCCAAATTCACTAGTGAAGAAGTTAAAATCGTGAAGGGTTCGATTGATTTTGTTGGAATCAACCAATATACTACCTACTATATGTATGATCCTCATCAATCAAAACCTAAAGTCCCAGGCTATCAAATGGATTGGAATGCAGGGTTTGCTTGTAAGTCAATGCTTCCTTTAGCCATTGATTAAAATATTTTCTGTGCATTTCCATAACTATCATTTTTGTTTTGAACATTGAAGATGCAAAGAATGGAGTGCCAATTGGTCCAAGAGTAAGTTTGAACTTAGTGAATGATATTCATTACATTACAAGTGCCCCTACCACCATGCAGTGACTAATTTTTATAAGTTGAATTTTTACAGGCTAATTCTTATTGGCTTTACAACGTACCATGGGGCATGTACAAATCATTGATGTACATAAAGGAACGTTATGGCAACCCAACAGTGATTTTATCTGAAAATGGTAAAATTATATATTAGGACTTTCTATTATGATAAAGTATTTCTGTTTTCACTTTTGTTTATAAAATGACTTTTTTGGTTTCATGTTTACAAAACATTATAAAGGAACCACTGGCTGTATGGCTTTAACTATTATTGTCCAGATCTTTGAAAACAAGATACAGATTGAAAATGACTATTTTGTAATTAAACTAAGCATAAATGGACTTCTAACTTGTTGCTTTGTCTTTTTTATCTTCCATTTTTGGCTTGGTGTGACATTAGAATTCTGCTTTTTCAATCTTTTGTATGTAGGCATGGATGATCCAGGTAATGTGACTCTTCCCAAGGGTTTGCATGACACCACAAGAATCAACTATTACAAAGGCTATTTGAGTAACCTAAAGAAGGCTGTTGATGATGGAGCAAATGTGGTTGGCTACTTTGCATGGTCTTTGCTAGATAACTTTGAATGGAGGTTGGGTTACACATCAAGGTTTGGCATTGTCTATGTTGATTTCAAAACCCTCAAGAGATACCCCAAGATGTCAGCTTACTGGTTCAAGCAGCTCAATGCCAGAAAGAAGAATTAATAGCTGAGCTCAACATCTATTTCCTAAGCTTCTAGTTGCTTCCGAAATCGTGTTTTAGTGGTTTTTGGCTGAGTTAGAAAGTGCTTATGTAATTGCAATCACGTGACTTGATTAATACAAGTCTTGGAATAAAATTATCTCTTATGGCCATAACTTGTTTTTTCTCTTGGCATAATCATGTTTTGTTTATTTATATAAATTCTATAGAATATGCCTCCATGTGCCCATTAGAAAATTTAAATAACATTTAATAAAAACAATAGATTTACTTTTTGCAACTCTATTCATGGGGTGCCTATTCATACTTGGCAGTATTCAGCTGACAAACTGTACCACTTAGTGGCCGACACAATTGATGAACGGTCAGTTTCATTTCAGAATTTATGGTCATGGTTATATAAATGTTTAAAGCTGATTGCAAAGTGTTTATTTTTTACACGCAAAAAAATACTTTAAACACGTTTTTAAATATTTTACTAATCTCACGTGAAATATTCTATTGGTGTACAAAACGCTTCCCAAAGCGTACTTAATACACACCCCAATGAATAAGTAGAGTATAATATCATTGATCTCAATGCAAAGGTCCATTTTCCATTTTTTTTAATTGTAATAATTAATTTAAGAATCATTTCTAAGTTTAAGTTATAATCAATTAACAGTTATCAATAGAAATGAAGTCAAAATTGCTACAACAAGAAATATGGACATATACATATTAGAATGATTACACTCTAGAAAAGAAATTCAAAAGCGTTCTGTTGGTATTATTCCCCGTTTTCTTGCTGTTGCTTCCTTTATTGGATTTCTTTTTACTTTCACTTCTTCCTTTCAAATCAGCAATTATCTTAGTCTCGGATGTTACACTTTCTTGGGATCCCACTGTCAAACATAGAACATCATCTTTTTCTGCTTCAGTAACTCCTGAAACCAGTTCATCAGTGGCATCAACTTTATCTGACAAAAAGTTTTGAAATTTCCTTTTCCTTGAGTGATTCTCATCAGACCCCTCTTCTTGAAAGTTATCCGGAGACATGCACAAGTCAGTATATTCCATGCTCTTTGCAACAACAATCTTTTCAATAGTGTCCTTTGTCTGATATTTTTCCTCATTTTTTCTTATCCTGAATGGATTGTTATCAGGAACCTTCAAAGGAGAGTTATCAGATGTAATGGTTTTTTCTTCTGTGCCAATTTTTCCCAATGGCTTGATTAGTTTCTCAAGTGCCAAGGCTTCATTGGAATACTTGTCTTCATCTAAGAGTCTTGTCACTGTAGAGAAGGAAAGTGTTATGACATGCCATAGTTAAATATATACGCCATGCTAGCAAAAACTTGCATAAACTTAGCAATGTATTTATAGAAGTAGTGAACATCTCTAATACTTCACTTGCCTGTACTATTTTCTCTGGTGTATTGGGAGGCAATGATTGAAAAGCTATTCATTACTCTAGCTGGTGCAGGAACTTCAGCTTTCTGGACTTGATCAAAGCTTTGGAGATCAGTGGGCTGTAGACAAAATCTAGAACATTCAGACTTATCAAAGGCTTTCTTAGTTGATGGATTCAAGTTTCCTTCAGCTATAGCTTTGACTATAGATGGCGGAATTTCTCTAATTGCATTTGTCAAAGAAACAATGATATAAGTTGAACAAGCATAAATGTTAAAATTGACCATATATTCTCTTGGAAATGCTAAAATAAAAAAAATAAAAAAAACAACCTACATAGAAATAGCATGATATACATTCCGAATTCCTAGCTAAATATGTATACAAATCCAAGTAACTTTCAAAATGGTGTCTGACAGCAATATCAATAACAGGCAAGAAAAAAAAATGCTGGGAGGACAAGTTGAGAACATTGAAATAATGGTATCAATCCAGAAGAAAGAAGACACGATAAAGGATACGGCCCCAAGAAATCGAGTTGCCCATCAAGTGACTCAAGAAAATTTTGTGGAAGAGGCTTCATGTGTTTCAGCTCTTTAGTATTGATATCATATCTACATAAATATTCCAGAAGCAAATACAGTCATTGATAAAAATTTACAAATAATCATTCTAAAATTAGGAAAGAGTTTTAGTAGTGGTACATTCGAGCATGCTGAAAAACTGCTACAGCCTCTTGAAAGGTTTTGGCATAATCTTCAGGCATTTGGTCGCCTTTCTCGAGCTTAAGAACGGACAATATCTGTTAAATAATTGATATATTAGTCATAGCAAAACTGAATATGAATCTCAATTCTGATATCTCTGAGATTGTATCAGCTACCACTTTATCTATACTTGCAACAGTAAAGCAAAAAAAACAAATATATTGGTTTCTGCTATATAACATCCAATGACGACAAATTCCAGTCTAATAAGGAAATATGCATTTGTCTAGTTCTCATCTACTAAAACAAGATATATAAATCTTATTATTCGACACATTTTGGCTGTCCATTTGAGAGTTCTCATGATCACATCACGCCAGTGATAATAGGGGACATGAGAGCTTCTTAATTCTAAAAATGCTCTCTCTAGATTTTTGTTCAAATTCCCTTCAACAAGCAATCAACTGGTGTTTTTTAACAGATGGGAACATACTTACACGATCTAGGTTCCGATATTTGCAAACCAAAGCATGGGCTCGAGCAATACCGATTCCGGGAACAGATGGAAGAAAATCACAGCCAGCTAAGACACACATACCTGGAGAGGGGAAAACAAAAGCACTTGATAGACTGTTAAAGATGAAAGCATGAGACTTCTTTTGTCTGATCCAAATAACAAAGAACTCTTCAGAAATTAGTAGAAATCTCTTGATAAAATCTTAAAATTACAAGTCATCTAAAGTTAATGTGTCCAACATTTTCAAAGCAAAGATCCAGAACAAGGTCTTTAGGCTAGTTCCAAGTTTTTTTTTTTTTCTCTTTTTCCTGGTTGATGACAAGACACTTATGCATCAAGCACTAGAGCAGTTATATGAAGACATCTACATATGTTTATCATAGGTTACAAAGCAACCTTGATCATTTCATGCATATGAGCACATATTATTGAATTACACAAACAACAAAAATTTACCTGTGAAAAGTTCCTTATTGAAACTCCGAAATGAAGGTCTACCAAACTCCGCAGAAAAAACCTTCTCTAACTCTATTCTTTCACCATTTCCATGACGGTCCATCTTAAAAATAATCTGTTCAAAACCACCGGATTACAATTCAAAACACAGTACTTCTATGAAACAGTAATAAATCAAGATATAAAAAATCAGTAAACCTCCCTCACAATTTCATGTTATTGAAGTTCTTACATCAGGACAGCCATATGCTATCAGATCACTATCTTCTGTGATCACTGCTGCAACCCCACCATTTTCTACTCCAAGGTGAGACAAGTACGCTAACTGAGCATCTGCTTCATATGGAGCTACAACGAACTCAATTGTCTCTGATTTCAGGGTCTGCAAGATAAATGCATAATATAAATACCCTAGAGTGAAGATTAATTACAGATGAACCAGTCAGAAGTATGTACAACAAAAAACGTTTACAGCATACCTGAATTAGCTTATGTGCCATAACCGGAGTAATATTCACTGCTCTCTGCACACAAAGGAAAGGAAGATACTTGAATTGTTTTGCCTCTTCGGCAGAAGCATTAGCATATGGGAAAATGAAAGGCAAAATCTTTAGTTACCATGATGATAACAATTAGATATCGAACAAAATGTAGATGCAGTTTCTAAAGGGTTTTTGATATGGTTTCCCTACTATAGTCAAAGTTTTATCTCATCAATTTGCATAATAAATGTTTACAATAAAGATCAGTATATGATCCTGAGATAAAACATTAACTTTGATTAGATACCAGCTCCAAAAACGCATGAGAACTACAACTAAGTCTTAGATTAATTGCTAGCATTGTACATTGCTTGTTTTTTCATTTTTTTCCACTTTAAACTAGCCAACTTTCAATGTTAAAGACAAATCTATGTAGTAATCAGCAATTTCCTCCGAAAAGACCAATGTTGTTTATTTATTTTTTCAAATCTAAGAAATTCTTCTACCTGGAAGAGCTCCGAAGCTGCAGCAACATTCCCTTCTTTGAGCTTCGTCATTGCCAATTCTCGATTAGCCCTTCTTTTTCTACAGTCACATAATCACACACCAAGATTCACCCATTGAAAGGATAAATTTGACTCGAGAAAGAAAACCAAAAGAGTAAAAAGTTCATCCAAAACCTAAGACTTCAGAAAAAAAAAAAAAAGGAAAAAAAGATACCTGTTCCTCTCTTCCTCAGTTGCTGCCTTGCAAGGAACATTGCCACCATCAAAAACAACAACCGGAGTTATTTCATAGAAGCGAAGCAAGTTCACTCTATGCATAAAGTATTCAATGTATCGCAACTTCCTTACACTACCAGAATCAAGACAAAGCTCCATACTACACGAATAAGCTGAAAAATAAAATGCCAACTTCAACTTCTCACCATTAATTACCCCAAAATTGAAAACCATTCACACAGTTCAATACTCAACACTCACCCCCTTTGTGAAGCCACGAATACGCATCAATACCCACCTGCAGATTTTGCAAAGTGAGTGAACATGTACACGCCCCAGATAAAATCACGCGGAAAAAATCGAAACTTAGAACAATGGGGTTGATTCTTACTCGTTTTCCAGCGTACTTCTTGATGTGGACAGGTTCGATGTAAGGTTTCATGAACCTCAGGAGATCCTTGATGCCCATTTGCAATGTCCTAGGTCTCCTGTTGCTGTCTGGGTTTTGTTTTGGGTTTATTCGAATTTTCTTCGCTTTTCGTTTTATTGCTTCGGAAATTTTAATTTTTATGCGCATAAATAGGATGACAGAAAATGGCGCGAAGAACGCGAAATGGCGTAAGAAAAACGAGGGACGAGAAAAACTGTGATATTGTTACATGTCGGTGACAAAACTATATGTACAGTCCAATGAAAAATGTTCACCGAGTAAGGTGAAGACGTGTTCGACTCTGATTGGCTTTTGGGAGAGGGTTATTATGGTATTTCAGTTAAAATATTTCCCGCGAATGAGTTTGAATCGTGAAAGACTTGCTTCGCGCTCTTTTTTTGTTTCTTGCTACTTCAAAAATTAGTTTAAAATGTATTATTTTTCTAAATGAAATTAAAGTATTTTAATAAAGGTTAGTAATTATAATTTTTTGTTTTCGATAACTATATATTAATTAAAAAATATAATATAGTGTCAATTAATAATAATATAATTTTTAAAACTAAATAATTTGAAAGTTAACTTGTATTTAACTATCCTTTTGTTTTTCTTTAATCAAATAATATTTATTTTCATTTTATTTAATCAATTAAAAAGTTAACTTCTCCTCGTTTTTCACCTACTTTTTTCTTTTTATATTTTTTTCCTGCTACAAAATAGAACATTAAAGTCTTATCTGTGTTAGCCTGAACATATTGCTATTTTAATTTTATATAAGAAATTAAAATAAAATATATATTTTCAAATTCTGAGTAATAATTAATATTAATCTTTGACTGTTTCTTTTTTTCATACTTTTTTCCTGAAATTCAGAAGAAACCCTAACAATCACAATCTGATGACTCCTCGCGTCGACGATTTCGAAAACGACAATCTCTCCTCCACCGACGACGACGATGACGACGGCTTCAAGGAGGATATGGCCGCGCTCTCCCGAGCCTGCATGATAGTTGTCCCAGGCGCCGATGAGAATTCCGCCGCCGATGACGATGTTCCGTCGGTGGACCCTCTCACTGACGCCGGCACTGCCATTGTTCCCGTCGCCACCGACTCTGACTCCGACGACCAGGACGACCTCGAATGTCTCAAGAGAGTGCAGAGCCTTTACCACCCTCTGTCCGTTCTTCCGCCGCTTTCGCCGGCGGTGGCCGTGTCTGACGGCGACGATGACGTGGATGACCTCGAGACCGTGCGCGCCATCATGAAAAGGTTTGGCGACTACAACGAAGGTATTTGAGTTTCTTTGTGCGATGTGGTTGTTGAAATTTGATTTCGAATTTCGCTAGTAATTTCTGAATTTGGGATGTGAATATGAAGGAAATAATAATGCAAGCTTAGCTATGAGTAGAGAATAAAATATAGATATTGGCGTGCTGACAATATTAGGTTTGCATGAAGGTGGAATAAAAAAGTTGGTTGAGGAGGATCAGATGTCCAGCCTGGGCTGTGAGGGTGATATTGCTAATGGCTCAATCCATTACGAATCAGATGGTGTTGAATTAAGCCCTTTTTCTCAAGGTCCTAATGAGGCTGCCACAGAGGAGTTGATTGAAAACATTGAAATGCAGCTTAGTGATTTTGTTGAGAGTTCTGAACCTGATGCCTGGGAGTTGTCCAGATTACCACAGAAACGCATGAGCTGTCCTCCTGTTGTTCAGTGTTTTATTGATGCCATCAAGAAAAATAGGGATTTGCAGAGATTTCTTAGAGGTAAGCTGATTGAGCTTGAAGCTAAAATTGAGGAAAACAAAAAGATAAGGAATAAAATTAAAATTCTTAAGGACTTCCAGGCTTCATGCACTAGAAGAACAGGGAATGTTTTATCACTGAAAAAAGATCCACGTGTTCAATTAATATCTGCAAAAAGGTCTCCTGCTCGAAAGAAGTCTAAGGTTAGTTGTATGATGCTTTTATAGTTTGCTGAAGTCCGAGTTATTGTTTGTACTATTTCATCGTGAAATGAAGTTACTGGTCATATATATATATATATGTTTATCCCTGGGTAGATTAGTGGATATTGTTTGGGATTCTCCTTCACTCGAAACTTATTTTTTTAATTACGAGAACCATAGATGTTATCTGTTTCATACAGTTTAGTGGGTTTGAGTGGTAATATGAAATAGTTATGGTGAGAAAGTGTTCTCTCTTATGAAAGCCTCGATACTTGATCCGTGCATAATATAAAACTGGAATGAAGAGGAAAGGTTATAAAAATTCAAGATATGATACAGCCTATTAATGATAGCATGAATTTAAAAAAACTTTACATCATAGTTACCGATCTCGAATGGTGGCATGTCGCAGTCATCTTTGAAGATGCTATAGTGGGAAACAGGGAGACTGCTAATATAAATATTGTAATATAGACTAAATAATTCAGGGTAAATAGTAACTAGTATTTATATATTTTGTTTTTTGTACAATAAGGAAAAAAAAGAACAATATTAATACAAAAACTTTAATTATGTTAGTTTGTTTGAACTCTATTAATGGTTGAGGTAATTGAGCAAATGTTTGGTTTTTAGTAATTGCTATTTATGTTTATTAAAGGAAAAATTATTAATATGCAATTAACCGAGTCTTTTACCCTTTGCTTTTTGCTTTGTAAATTTAAAATCTTTAATAGCTCCCTTCAAGGTTATTTGTATATTAATATTAATTTTCTCTTTAATAAACGTATAATTACCAAAAATTAAACATGTGTTCAATTACTTTAACCATTAACGGAATTAAATAAAAAACTAATGGAATTAAAGTTTTCTTAGTAAGACTGTTCTTTTGTTTTTCATTGTACAAAAAATAAATATGTCAATACTTATTATACTGAATTAACTATTTACCAAATAACTTATAGTACACTTATAAAAAACAAAAAAAAAAAAAGAAATTCATGATAGAGGCTGGAATTTATAGTCTTTGTTATTTGATTTGGTATTATGCCTGCTTTGGGGGTATGATTAAGGGGTTTGAATCTATTGCTTAGCAGTCTTGCACAGTAATTGTGTGCAAATATTTAGGTAGTTTTGTTGTTATCTATTTAGTGACTGGTGACATCACATTTGTCACCTTCTTAGTATTGTAGAAGTGTCAATTCACACTGATTGTATCGGTAATCCATGATTCAACTTTTTCCTGGCAGAAACATAAAAATGTACCTGCAATGTGTTATGGCCCAGAAGAAAATTCTCGTGTTGCTAACTATAGGATGATATTGGAAAGATTTCCACTTTCATTGGATCGGAAAAAATGGTCTATGGTAGACAGGGGAAATCTTTTTAAGGGAATTAAACAACAATTCCAAGAAATGGTGCTTCAACTTACACTTTCACTTGATAAAACAAGGTAATATCTATTCTGTTTTGTGGTATATTACTAAATTACTAACTGCTGCTTGACCAATGTGACCCTTCCCCTGTTGTGTTTTGAATTTTTTCCCTTGATGTACGTCCTTTACAGTTCAGAGGGCTTGCTTGGAGATGCTGATGACATAGACAATATAATCACATCTGTTAAAGATCTTGAAGTCACACCAGAGAGGATTAGAAAAATTTTGCCGAAAGTTAATTGGGATCTGATAGCTTCTATGTATGTTGGTGGCCATACTGGTGCTGAATGTGAATCAAGGTATATGTTTTTTAATTTGTGAGCTTTCCCTTTGTGTTTTTGTGCATGAAAAAATTAATCTTGGCTGTGATAAAGTATTTTGTGTTTCTGATATTGGTGAGCTCATGCTGAATTTTAATCAAGATATGTGTCTACTGATTCGTGAAGTTTTCTTTTGTGTGTTTGTATGCATGAAAAGCTGGTTCTTGGTTATGATAAAATGTTTTATGTTGGTGTTATTATGTCATGCTCGTCCGTCATATTTGTTCTAGGAGAGCTACATTGATACTGTTTTACTGATACATTGTGGATTGAACTTTTTGAAATTATTTTATACACATAATGAGATAGGATGTGCTACAATTGAGCTTGAATGAAGTAGGTCAAAGAATAGATTACGTTTTAGCATATGTTTTGGTGGGTTTGGGGGCGTCTTCACTTCACGCGAGTTTCAAATTGACAACAAAATGACAAATCACGATCTCTTTAAATAGGGTCTGCTTTGATGAAATAATGTAGTTTCCCTATAGAATTTGTTTCTTCAGTTTCGGTATTAAAAATGCTATATCAATCTATCATTGAGGGGAGGATCAACCTGTCTCTCTTAATTGCACAGTAGATTTGTTGAACTGCTTCGTTATAACCTGTCCTGTATTCTTAGTTTTGTCCATATATTTCTTTGACTATTGTTTCATGTTCATTGCCTTTCTATGAAGAATATTTTTACTCTACATTGCAGACATCTATGACAATCACCATCACAGACAGTTTACCATTTTTGGATTTCAGTAAGAGTTCAAGATCAACACATCATGCAGGTGGGTTTGTACATGGCATGACTTTTAACATAGTGGTGCTTAACATGTCTGTGGTGGTTGTCATCATCACAGATGTCTGTTATGTAGACCATAGATGTATGACTGGTTGGATTCCATACCTTTGATTCACTATATTTTAATGGTTTGCAAACGCAGGTGGTTGAATTATGAAGATCCTTTGATCAATCAAGGTGCATGGACTAAGGAAGAGGACAGGTCCCTTTTACTTATTGTCCAAGATATGGGCATCAGGAACTGGTTCAATATTGCTTCATCATTGGGCACAAGCAGGACTCCATTTCAATGCTTGTCACGATTCCAAAGGAGCTTAAATCCTTCTATGCTAAATAGTGAATGGACTGAGGAAGAAGATGCTCAATTATGTTCTGCCGTGACATATTTTGGTGATAGCAATTGGCAGTGCGTGGCTTCTGTTCTAGAACGGCGGACAGGAACCCAGTGCTCAAATAGGTTTGTTAGCTATTTAAATTTTGTTCTATATCTGTAATTTAATTTTGCATAAGTTTGTTGGTCCATTATCTGAAATCAAATAATATTTGACGGCAGCCTTTCACCCTACTTAAGATAACAAGGTCGATTTATGTGTAGTTCACAGTTTGATGATACTGATGCTCTGGAATCATCTTCTTTTAAGCTGTTATTATGCGGCCTTCATGATTTCTGGTGATTGTCAAATTTAATAATTTGATATCAGCTCAGTATTGTTTGAACCATTATTGCTTATTTGTTTGTACAGTATTGTTGAAAAGTGGAAGGTTGAGAAAGGAAGTATTTGTTCTCCTTTAGGGTGAGGTAAAGATCGGCCATTTGTGTAGTGACAGAAACAATAATATCCTACCCTGTAGTTTTAGTCAGTACTTAGTAATTTACAACCTGTTTTCAACTGGGAGAGAATATCTGGTTACTTCTTTAGGATGGTGGTATTTTATGTATTTCTGTATGCAAATGATCGTGTCCTCCTATATTTAACCTTTTGAAGAAATGCATTACTTCCATACCTTGTTTCTCACAATGCATCATAAACCCGTTGAAATTTGGAAAGTTGCTTCGATATCTTAATGACAGGAAAAGGAAGAATATATCCATTCAGAATGGTTCAAGACTCTATGTATTTCCTTTCTCTTATGAGGTTGCTTTATGTTAAAAAAAAAAAAAAAAAAACATATTGAAAATGAAATGACGCCATGACGACAAAATATGGTCACTGATATTAAAAAGTTAAATATCTGCAATTATGTTTGGTTCAATAAATTAACTGAGTTGACTTTGGAGAACTGCATTTTGTCCGCTGATGCAGATGGAAAAAATCCCTTTGTCATGAGAAGAAGGGGAGCTTTACTCTAGAGGAAAATATACGCTTAACAGTAGCAGTCATGCTTTTTGGGCGGAAATGGAATCAAATAGCTAAATATGTTCCTGGCCGGATCCAATCTCAGTGTAGGGACAGGTACTGCGTTTTGTTTAAAAAATTTGACGACATGATTTCCTTCGGTCTTAGGTTCTTGTTAAAGTTCTTGAACTTTCTTATGACAGATACCTCAATAGTCTGGATCCTTCTTTGAAATGGGGTGGATGGACTGAGGAAGAGGATTTAAGATTAGAAGCTGCAATTGCCAAGCATGGATATTGCTGGTCTAAAATTGCTGAAGAAGTGCCTCCTCGTACTGATTCTCAATGCCGAAAGTATGAGTTCAAATTAACTTCAATTATAAAAATCTAAAAATCCTCAATTTCTATAAAATTATATGTATTATACTCATTGAACAGGAGATGGAAGGTGTTATGTCCTGAACAAGTTCCTTTGCTTCAAGAAGCAAGAAAGAAGCAAAGGGCTATTATTGGTAGTAACTTTGTTGAACGAAAATCTGAACGCCCAACCATTACACTTAATGACTTTCTACCTTTACTTGCATTAGCTCCGAACTCTGATGTTGGTGCTTCAGACATTAGCAAGAAGCACAAGACAAGGTACTCCCATTTAATCCCCCTTTCATTCTGCCCTAGTTTCTCACATCTCACACGTGTGATGCCATCATTGTTAGGTTTATTGTTTGATAGGATACGACCCTATTACAGAGGTTTATCCGAGAAGAAATAAGGGAAATGGGAATAAGCTAATTGATGTGGTTAGAAGTAGTTACCGTGTCAGCAGAGTTAGTTAATAATAAGAGAGGTTTGTATATAAATAAATACATTTTGGGTTCAGAGAAAAAGAGGTAAAAAAATATATGTTGGGAGGATATTGGTCCTTCGAAGAACCAGAGTTGTTGTTTCTTTAAGGAAATATACCTTTTTTGTCTTTCTTATCTCTGTAAACCTCATCTTTCTTGAGTTTCTGGTCCAATCTGTATAATTGTTTCAGTATAATATGCTGGGCATATAATGTTTGAAATTGAATATTAGTTCTGGTATACCATTGTTTTCTAATTCTCGTTCATTGCATGCAGCAATGTTCCCAAGAAAACGAGCTCGAAGAAAGGTGCAAAAAGAACTCGACGTACCAAAGAAGTACGAGATACAGAGGTATATCACGATGATGAGCTCTACCCAGTCTCTGCATGCAGCAATCTTCCGAACAAGAATATGAGGTCCAAAAGACGTAGAAAAAGTAGTCGAAATTCTCTGCAGGAATTAGTGGATATCTCTTCTAGTGACAAGGTCACTTCCAGTATTCCGAATTCTGAAAACGAAGATTCGGACAGCATAACCCTTGCCAGTTTTTTACGCAACAAATCAAATGAGATATTATCTAGATTTAACAAAAAATTGAGTCAGACTTCCATCTCTAGGATTACCGATGTTCCTGAGCAGGTTGAAAGTCAAAACCCATCTGATGAACAAGGCGGCTTGCCTCATTCATTTGAGACTGTTGGAACTAAAAATTCGTTTGTGCAGTCGAATGTTGCTTCTGATAGACGAGTGAGAAACCAAGAGGATTCAAATACTTTGACAAGTGATGATGATGATGACGACGACCATATGACCCTTGCATGCTTTCTGAAAAACAAACCAAGGAAAGAGGATCATCCTGCTAAAGGACATGTGTATGCTTATCCAAATTAAAAACAGGATCTGCATTTTAAACGATGAACGTTGTGCAAGCAAGCCAATCATCTTATCTGATGACAGTGGACCGTCAATGTCAAAGCATGTTGAAGACATGGAGATTGTTTTACATGATTGTGTTGCTAAACCAATCGATATCATTGTGGAAGAAAAGTTTGATCAGTTTTTTACCTCCACGCAAAACAAGCCAAGGAGGGAGCGAAAATGTCCCGGTAGATATTTGTAGGCATGTAAACTTTTTTGTTTCCCATTACTAGATTGATTAAAAGACATTTGACTAAAAGTTGTGCCAAAGGAAATTAGGTAGTGGCCAATCTATATACAAAAGTTTGATTAATTGAAAGCCCACTTTAATTATATCACTATTATTTTAAAAAAAATAATATTTAGATATATAATTATTTTTAAGATGCATTCAATTGTCTTTTAGACTTAAGCTGATTATTTTGATGTAATAAATTTTGGTTCATGTAATAAACATTTGAAATTATGTTTTGTTTTTTAAAATAACATAAAAGTGTAAATAATATATTAAAATATATTATAATTGAAAATAATAATTAAAAATTAATATATAAAATAATTATTAATATCTAAATTAAAAATTATTTAGCTCAACAGTTTTTTAGAATTTATTGAATTAATTATTTAAAATTTATTTGAAATGTGTATATATTTAAATTTTTCTTATATAAGTTAAAAATGGAAAACAGTAAAAATAAATTATGGTGCAGTCTAAATTAATTTAATATTAAAAATCAATCAAGCAGTTAGATATTCCGCACTCAGAAGTTCACAAATTCATCAAATTGAAGAGTAATTAATTATTCGATTTATTAAACCTTGAATTTTGGTGAATTTTTTTTACTGTGTATATATATATAATTAGTACGATTATATAATTAAATTAAGTTCACAATAGATAAAACGATTTAAAATGTATTATTTTAAATACAATTGAATATATTTTAAAATTAAAACACTAATATAATAAAAAATATAAATAGCGAAGTTTTATTTCATATAATAAATATATTTATTTTATATATTTATAAATAATTACTATACTAGTTAAAAAATACAAAAGAATACAAAAATGTAAAAAAAAATGTGAACTCTTCAATAAAGTGAAGACTTCAACGTAAAAATAAAGGTAAAGTAATTAAGTAATTGTCTTTCTAGATTGAAATTGTTAATCCAGTAATAACTTATCTAAATTTATAATTTTTTAAATAGATTAATTAGTGATAAAATTCCACATTTTAATTAAAAAAAACGTGAATTTTGGTTGAATGAAAAAACAAAGTGTTCTCATGTTCACTGCTTTGAAAAGTGGAAACTCAAAAATTCATGGAACTCTCAAACATTCTTAGTATATTTTTACCTTTATATTACAACGCATAATATATACACCAATATTTTAAGGAAACATTTTCAGTCTAACGTGACAAATACCAATACTTTAGAAAGTATTTCAAAATAATTTCATTTAAATTATCTATTTCTAATTCTATATTAACTTGTTAAATGATGAATTTATTTAGATAATTTTTTCATTCCTAGAATAAAATAATAAGAGAGAAAAAGTAAATAAGTTTTTCACAAATTAAAATTAAAATTAATTTACGTATAAATTAATTTACAGAAATTTTCTATAAGAAATTTCAAAATTATTATTTTAAACTTTCGCATAAGTTAGCTTTTTAAGTTATCTGTAGAAGTTTGTTTTATTTATTTATTTTTACAAGTACTTCTTGAGAAATTTGTCTAAAGCAGAACTTAAGTTTAATAAACATGAAGACAGATTGAACTTTTAAAAGTAATTCTTTTTTCTTTCTTTCTTTTGTATGATAGAGTTTAGAAGTGAGAAAAAAAATTAAAAACTTATCAGACCCACAATTAAACTTTGTTTACCCTATTTGTTAGGGATGGGAAGGGAGATTCAGGTGTAAAATTTCTCTTATTTTCATCTCCATTCTTATCGGACAATGAATATATTTGTATTCGTTTTTTTATTATTATAAATATTAATTAAACAATTTTTAAAAAATAAAAATTATAACAAAATAAATATAATATTATTGAGAATTTAAAGTTAAAATGATGCATTTTTTTCAATGTCATATAAAAAAAATATTTGTGAATATCAAATTAGAGTACCAAATAACAATTAAATAAAGGTTAAATAATTACAAAAAAGAGTTAAAATAATTAAATGTATTGATTTGATGAAATTGGAGATTTTATTTTGCTAAAATGTAATATATTGTTTATATGAAATCACATGAAAAAAATATGTACAATTAACTGTAATAAGATAGAAAAAAAATCATGAAAATCTAAGTAAACTTAATAGAAATGGAACAAGTCAAAACAATTGAGAGATGATAAAACTTATAAAGAAACGAGAGCTTTTATTATAAAACAAATCTAAAAATTAGAGAGAATAGAGAATATAAACTTGTTATGCTACCCACTAAATTAAAGGGTTTACATTATTGAACACTTCAAATTGATAGTAATAACTAAATGTGTAATCTAAACATTATATGATTAAATGAAATTAAGGTTTGTATTTTGTAAAATAATACAAAAAGAAAAAAACAGGTTATGATAAAAGACAAAATTTGAGCAAGTCGAAATTGAAAGAGAATAAAAACAAATGTATAGTAAAATAAGAAAGAATAGTTGATAAATTAAGTACTCAATAGCACAATAAATATAGATCTCCTAAGTTATCTAATAAATTTAAATATTTTAGTAAGTTAATATACAAATATGTGTATACTACTCTACATAATTATTCCATATAGTGTTTATATGTTTCATAATTTTTAAAAATAGTAATATAAAAGAATATAGATTTATTCCAAAACAAATAAGATCCTAATATCTAAAATATTTAACTAATTACACATTAATTTACTATAATAAATAATTGATTTAGAAGATATATATTAACTAAGACATATTAGGAATTAAGATATGACATAATTTATCCCTCGCATATATTGTTGTTCTTGATGGACGAGAGAACAAGTATCAGGCTTTTAATATTTTAAACTTTTATGTGTGAAATATGTAATAAACTTTTACTCAATTTTATACTATGGTTTTACTATATTTAATTTAAACATTTAGTAATTTTAATATATAATATACTCAATCCTATTAATATGAATTAAATATGAAAAACAAAATATGATAAGATAAGAACGACTAGTATCCATTGTATGATATAATCTAATCTTTTAGATAAGAAACTATTTTAAATAAGGGACAATAGAATTTAGAAAAAGAAAAGAAAAAACAAAACTTACATGCAAAACAATAAACGAGCGCAAGAGAGGTTTTACTATGGCTATTTTTTTTCATTATTTTTAAATATACAACAACTTTTAACGTTAATTTTTAAAATTACCTTGTAATTTATATCAATTTTTTATATAATATTACTAGATAATATCAAAATGTGTATATCATTATTACTCGTTTATATTTCAACTTAACCTAAAAAAAAATATCTTCCGGCACGTTAAATTGATACTGACGTTGCACGTACTTTTGAAAAGTTGAAACACAACCAAACCTTTCACTGCATAAAACTTTTGGCATAAAATCTAGCACGGAATACTTTTGGCATAATATCTTTAACTACATTTCTAAGTTCACAATTTTTGCATAAACGTTTGGTTTTTCTTTGCATAATGTAAGTTATAAATGGACGTCCAAATTAGTACAACTTTCGTCTGTAATCATTGATAGTTTTTAAGAAAATATAACAAAAATTATAGAATTAGATAAATGATAAATAAAGTTGGATAAATGCCAAGTGAACATAGAATGAAAACTACTTCATCTGGATTCATCTTTAAATTCATTACATTTTGCTGTTAAAACCACTTCAAACTTGTACTTGAGAAATGGCTTGGATTCATTTTGATCCCAAATTTTAAAAATCGTCTCATAAAAATTGAACGTATAATGTATAATATAAATTAAGTAATTAAAAATTTAGCACAATATATAATAAAGTTTCTAATAGAAAATATCCATCCTAGATGAAACTTACTAATATCATATAACTTCTTATCTTCTTAGACAAATAACTAACTCCCACAACGCATTTTCCGCAAAAATTACTTCTGCAATGAATTTAACCTAGCAAATATAGCAATATTCAACACTACTTATCTTAAAACACCAAGATATATTTATTGAAAAACAATATATCCAAAAATTTAAAGAATCTTCTTTTAACAAATTTATCACAATTTTTTATTACAAGTCTATTAACTTTAAAATTATCTTATCAAAATTAAATATTACATATCTGAAAACCAGATTCAAGCTGGCTGATATGTCTTATTGTTCTTCAATTGCCTTCGACACAAAACAAGATCTCTAATTTTCCACCTTCACTTTTCAAGAGTTTCGAGCTATGAAATGTATGATCTTTCAGTCAACAAATATAATGTAGAAAACTAACCAACTCATCGCCACCAAGGATCTGCAGAGAGTTAGGAAGACAATATACTAGAACAAAAACTTAACCAGGTTTTTCAAAGCACAAAAATCCAGATCCAAAACACCATTAAGAAAAAAAATTAGCAGATTGTAACAAAACAGTGATTGATCGTTAGTGAAACAGAAATATTCCAAAAGGGTCACGACACGTACCTTCAACAAGATCATGAACATCCTTTGAGCAAGGTTACTTCAAAGCAAGAACACACTAACATAACACCAAGATTTGCTTCAAGATTAAACATAGTAGGTTATATGAGAAAAGGAGAGAAAGGTGTAGAGCTCCCTTCAATCCAAAGAAGGATAGCACTATAGAGGAAGATGAAGCTCCCTAGATATGCAAGCCACAAGACTACCACAAAACATGTTGATGGGTAGGACTGTGGGATCCATAGCTAAGCAGCTCTATCCACCCAGCAAGATCCTCGATTGGACTTCAAGGAGCTCCACTCCATAACCCCTTTTGTGTTCTTCTCCCAACCATGTGCTCAAACCCTAGCCAAAACCCTAAAATCACCCCACAAAAAATGATCAAGAACAAGATCAAGAACATGCACAGAGGATCATAAACACAACCACACACCCCAAAGGAAAGGAGAAACCACATGGAAAAAGACGTTAAACTGGATGGCAGAGGAACACAACCCAACCCTTTTCCCAGTTTTCTCAGAAAGAACAGCAAAACAAAAAACCCTAGATCTGAGATCTAGGATCCTCCAAAAGAGTGGTGACACAAGGGTGTATATATACATGAAGTGAGAGGCCGTGAGAGGCCTTCTCCAAATGGAAAAAGCAGTGATAAATCTACCCTCAACAACCCCAACGCTATTCAAAAGGTTAAGGGTAAAGGGTCCATCCACAACCCTTGACCACAATGAAAACCCTACCTACTCACCCTATTGGAACCTACTCTCGTTCACTTCCATAAATAAGGCACATGGAAGCGAGCGCATGCAATTTTCACCACCACACCACAGCTTTTTTATCACTTCAAGCAGCAGAAAAACAATAAAAAAATATGAAATAATAATGAGAATAATATGTGGTAAATGAAAATATGACAGTAACGTGGTGGACCAGTTGCAGAGGTGCTAGCTGTTTTCTTTCTTTTTCTTTTGTTGGATGCTTTATCGCCTTATGTCTCGGGAACCACCTTCCTTAGATTCCCTCTGCAAACTCATCACGTGCCCTTCTGCCAAACCCTTCACATCTACCCAAATTTTTCTCCTTTTTCACAGTCATTGCACGGTTCCTAGTTTTCCTCTCGCACTGTTCCTAACACTACTTTCTTTCTCGTATTTATATTCAACAATGTTTCAATAAAATGTTCAAATGTGGATGATAATAATGTTTTCATAAAATTTCAATGTAGTGTTTATCCTTTTAATTAATTATTCATTTATTACTCATGCGTGTTTTAATCAATTATTCACTTATTGTTAATTCATATTTTAATTCATTTTTAATTTATTATTGATGTATAGAGTATTGATCAAGAGCGATTCAAGAAAATAATTAATATATTATTAATTTTGTAGAATGATCTTCCATTTTCTTATCATTGTTGCAAACATTTTTTTTTGTTATTTGTGTCTAAGGTCGGATAAAATAATTAATTTTTGTTATAATTGATTATTTGTGGTATTAAGAGGATATGACTTGTTTTCTCCGTTCATTTTTAAGTTGTTTTAGAAAAAAAAAGTATATATATATATATATATATATATATATATATATATATATATATATATATATATA
>Ga0209489_100531_pt1 | contig 72343 bp, 38 predicted proteins | sample SiratrowhiteBW_FD_187527 | JGI IMG/M metagenome (GOLD analysis project Ga0209489, IMG submission 187527) | Root nodule microbial communities of legume samples collected from California, USA - Siratro white BW (SPAdes) (version 2) | ecosystem: Host-associated > Plants > Roots > Nodule | place... | reverse complement strand
GAAATAAACACTCTCAAAAGAGAGAACAATGAAAGCTCACAAGGGTTTACTTCACAATGGTGAAGAATTACACAATGGTTTCACACAACCCAAAACTCTAGATGCTCTCAATAGCAGATTGACAATAAACACTCAGTATATTTTCTTCAATGTATTATATGATGTATTTCTCTTTTTGTTTCTTCTTGTTGTATCTTCTTCAACTTGAACTTGCTCCTCTATATGTAGCTTTTTAAAAACTAGCCGTTGGGATGCTTGAACAGATCAATCTTGACTTTCTGATGTATGGAGCTCAAACTGGAAATACTTCTCTAATTTTTGTACTGCATTAAACTTAATTAATTCTGTATCAGAAATAATTAATTATAACATAGAGAAATTATATTTGAGATACTCATCAATAATTTGAATAATTTCTATTATGAACAGATATGAACGTTAATGCACATTATGATATAAAATCAATTAATCACATCTAAATAGTCCGTAATAATTTGAATAATTTCCATTATTAAAGCACAATATGATATAAAATCAATTAATCACATTTAAATACTTCATAATAATTTGAATATTTTCCATTATGAACAAATTTGAACGTTAGAGCACAATATGATATAAAATCAATAACACGGAAAAGTAAATAGTAAGAAGACTTATCTCTTCTTTGTGGACCATGTGTCTCCTGCTTTAATAATAATAATAATAATGATAATGTTAACTGAGCAATGTATATAAGTCATCAAATATAAATGTATACTTCAGTTTTGTTATCATCAAAACTTTATCAAATGATTTGATCCTCTAAAGGGACTTTGGACCGTCTAATGTTCAACAATATTATTAATATTAATAATAATAATGATAATATTATTAATAATACTAATGATAATAATAATAATAATACAAATTTAATAATAATAATAATAATAAAAGTGTTAAAAATATCAATAATATTTGTTATAATATTAATAATATCAATAAAAATATTAATATTGTTAATAATATTCACCTTTATTAATGTTATTATTAATAAATCAATATGAACATCATTAATAAGAGATAATAATAGTTTTATCCATAAATATAAGTTCCTAAGTATTATCCACGGACATAGGTATGTAGATATTACCTACGGAAATAGTTCGTGGGTAATACGTATAGACCAATATCCGTGGGTAATATCTACGGATCTGTGTCCGTGGGTAATGTCTACGAATCTATGTCCGTAGATAATACCTACGGATTTAAATCTATGGGTAATATCTACAGATACAAATCCGTAGGTAATAATCCGTGGGTAATGCTGAATTTACCTACGGATACAGATCCGTGGGTAATAATCCGTGAATAAAATGAGTTTTTTTAGTGTAATTTAAGTAATTAAAATATAAAAAATAAATATATAAAAAATTAAAGAATAAGCTAAAACTATGAATAAAAAGACCAAAATTGACGACAATATTTTTAAAACATCAAAATTAATAGACACTCTTTCTTTATGCTAGTAGGGTTTAGTAATCTTTTCCTTCTATTGGTATGATGTTAATACAGGGTCAATACAATTAAGATTAAATCGGAAATTTTTTTTTAACCTCTAAGCCAGTAACTAACTAGTGGTATTTAAAGGTATACCTTATTTTGTTTGTTTATTAGGATATTGAAAACCTTTATCATATTTTCTAACAATTTTTAATGTGTAACAGATAAGATTTCACTACAAGAAAACAGTAAGATAGCGTGGGCCAAAAACCCATGCAAAGTACCAAAAACCCACGTAAATGCGTAGGCATAGCGTGGACAAAGGGCCCATGCTAAAATCCTCAAAGCAAATTATCGTGCGTCAGTTATGCTCACGCTACCGAATACAGAATTAAATATAATAAATTATGCGTTAGTCAGACCCACACAAAAATGGTAGAAGCTTGCGAGAATCAGGTCCACATTTATAATAAATTGTTTTATGTAGATGCTACTGTGTTAAATTGAAGTCATAAACTGAAGTCAATTAGATATTATATTAATTGTAGATACCTCAAAATTAATCTATCAATGAGTGTTAACTCACATTATTTCAACTAAGAGGCAAAATAATGTTTTAGGTAGATGCTACTGTGTTAAAAAAAAATGAAGATTTAAAACAATTAGATAATAAGCCATCAACTATGGACACTGAATATGAAGATTAAGAAAAATAAAAACAAATGTCACCAAAAATAAATATTTAAATTAAGTTTGTAGCAGTTTAAAATAGTTAAAGGTTTAGGTTCATTATCATACTTTAAATGGATTGAGACGTATAATCACTAGTATAATCTAAGTTTTTTAGATGCTTACAAATTAATAGGTTATGCCTCTTTCAACTATTTTATTTCTATATGTTTATCAAGAACAAAATAAAATTTATTAATATACATACATATCTATATAAATTAGGATATTCAAACATTGGTTTTATTCGATTTTAAATTAAATATTGTCAGGTATCCAAGTATGAGTCTAAATTTCACATTAAGTAGAAACGAGAATGTTGATCAGTATATAAGAAAGAAGACCCACAAACTTAATGTCTTAAGGTTTTTGGTTAAAGGTGGTGTCATTCTCTTGTGTGGTTGGCTCATTTCTCATTCTTGTTTGATCTCTTAGGTGTTTTTCCCCTCAGATTTTCCCAACAAGCGTACTCGTGTTTGGAAATATTTTCGCTTGAGGGGAAGTGTGTCGATGTGGAAGATAGACTCTTACTTAAAGGAGAGAGGTTAGGTATCCAAGTGTGAGTCTAAGTTCCACATTGAGTAGAAATGAGAATGTTAAGCACCATATAAGAAAAAAGACCCACAAACCTAATGTCTTAAGGTTTTGGGTTGAAGGTGGTGTTATTCCCTTGTGTGTTTGGCTCAACTCTCATTCTTGTTTGATCTCCCCTTAATTTATTGGAACATAGGTTTCAAGTAAGATAGGTGATAGGGATAGCAGTGCCACTTCTATGGAAGAAGATAAGTTGTAGAGACGCCACAAGAGAATGGAAAATCCTTCAGCCAAGAACTCAGGAGATTCACTCTCACCAATTTGCAAAATGCGTCATCTTAGCTAGAATTCAGGATGAATTTTCTTGAAAAAAAGGAGAGGATGATGTGATCTGAACAATATAAAAATAATATAATTTTTCATTTTATTCTTCCATATTTAGTTTAGACCTAAGGAAGGAATGTATTTGTCTTTTCATCTTTTACTGAGTCTATATAAGGACATCTATTGTACTCATTTTTACAGATTTGAAATTAATAGAATTTTTTTAACATCTTGAGTGTGTCATATCTCAAGAGATATTTCTTCTTTGCTTATTCTAGAGATGGCGCATCGGACTTCATCAAAGGGAAGCAGAGAGTTTTTCTCTTTAGGGTTTCTTGTCTTGTGAGTTAGGTCAAGTGTCGATTCACTATCTTGCTTATCTTATGGAATTGAGTGGCGCAAGGTTCTTCCTAATTTCTAACATCAATTCTTATCATGTGGGCTAAATCACAAGTAGCGAATCACCATTTTGCTTATCTTATGGATTTGGGTAACGTAAGGTGATATTTTAATTTCTAATATTATCTTTATTTCTTGTATTTTTCTTTCGTTTCCGAGTTTTCCACAAACTTTTGTAGATTACGTTCATCCAATAATTTATCAAAAAGTCACTTTTTTTAAGTTTGAGTGGAACCATCCTACAATCCAAGTCTTTTCTCCATCATTATAGACGTTTCAGACTTTTGTTTTACACTTCCAACTCAGGATTCCACGTAAAAAAAAATTAAAATTAAACAAACCAATTAATGGAGTTTGATTTGACATATTTATCTATAAACTTTTATGAGTACATGTTTTCAATGTTATCTTTTAACATCATATTATATTATTATGAATAGTTGGATTTTCTACTCTGTATAAATACTATATCTATTTTCTATTCTATTATAATTAGATATTTATTTTCTTTAATATTATGTATAATATTAAACAATTGATTTACATGTATGACAATTTTCTTTAGTTTTTATTATTAAAGACACTGTAATAAAAATAAAGGCACAAAAGTTATTTACAATTTTACAACAAAGAAAAAATAAATATCAAAGATGAGTTATAGTATATTTACCTATGTTCACATAAATACTATATAACTACTAAAATATTCCTCTCATAAGCCTAATCAACATCATGTAGAAAATGTATAATATTATACAAAATTTTAAACATGAAAAACAATTAGAACAATTCTTTTCCATAAACTTATAGACACGAACTAATTTAGGTACATTAGATTTTTTTTTCTATAAACACATTTATCATGTATGAGTGAAAATAAATAAATAATATAATAATATTTAAATAATGGATTTTGATTCAGTACGGTTTGAATCGAATTCAAGGAGTCAAACCACAAACCAAAGTAAGCCATTCACTTTTGAAAAAAAAGGTTCATATCCATCAAAACAATTTGTTTTAGTCAATTTTCAGTATTTTAAATCAGTTTCAATTATTTCTTTAGATAAATTCGGTTATGAAGACCCAAAATCTAAACTAATTTACCTAGTTCAAATCTTATAGGCAATACCTACAAATGAATAATCAATTTTAAAAAATAGAAAACACAATCATAATTATGACCTAAAGATAATTAGTTCAATAAGTGTTTTATTATTTGGTGTCTAGCCTAAGATAATATACCATTTTAATGCTATTATTTTATATTTCATGCACTTAATTGTTTTCTTTACGTTTTTTAAATATGTTTATGTAACATCTTTTAATTTATAAGTAGTGTGTTGGACTGTACTTTAATTATATAATTGTAGATCAAAGTTAATAATTTTCAGATATAGAGTCCCTCCCTCACGCAAAACTCACTAATAATGTGGCAATGCATTATTGAAAAACAATATAATTAAATTCAAAATTAGAAACTTAAGAAAAGGCCCAACTTACCAATGACATGGAAGAATTAATGAAAGTCAAACAAAGTATTTATAAAGCACAAGGGAGTTTGAATTTTCACCATGTTTGTTACATGCTACCATGTGCATAGAAAACAAACAAAGAAAGGTTGGGTAACAAATAATAGTTTAAACCAGAAAAGAAATGGTCTTGGTGGTAGGCCCCCTTCTCTTCTTAATTTTCCCGTCGTCTTTCCAAGATTCAGAAATAACCATGGTTAATTAACCTTTTCATCAAGAAAAATTATAGAAAGAATAGTTAATGATTTTCTTCATTTTTTGTGTGCATAGCGTGGACCTAGCCAGCATGTTTGAAACCATCTTTTTGACAACCTCCAATCTTCTAACATTCAAACCATTACAGCTCAAGGCTATCATCTTGACTTTGTTCTTTTGTACTTCCAATCCACTGCGGTTAAGTCAGGAATATTAATAATGGCTGCACAGAATGAACATGATTTGAATTGTTTGATTAATAAATAAATTTTTCTAATTGGTGTGTGTAAATATTTATTAGAAAAGTCATTTTTTAAATTGATCTCAATTATCTTGCATAGAAAATAAAACTAGTGCATGTGTGTCATATGAAAACATTTAGATATCGTTCTGTGGCATGCATAATATGAGTCAAAAGTAAAACTAATATAATGTCTGGTCAAATGGGAGCATACACCAACGATAACAATAGGTGGATAGACACGTTATAGGTTCTGAAATATTTTTGATAAAATTTATCATTCTAAGAAATGACTTGTTTAATTAATCTAAAACTAAATTAGTTAATAAGTTATATTTTAGAAAGCAAAAAGTTTATTAGAGAAATTACAACTAGGAGTACTCCAATTATATGTATTTGTTATACCAAACAAGTTTTCCACTGTAAACATTTCTTGGATACACAAAAGTGGGACAACAACCCGGCTATTTAAGTACTCAACCAAATCCAAATTAAGGGACATAGAAGATCCTCACTATCCCTCTCACATGGCCCAGTTCTATCCCATTTAGGGTTTGAGACTTGCCTGAACAATACTATGATTTTCAATTTTTTTAATAAACTAAAATTAATTAAATTAAAGTAAATGGGACATTCTAGGATGTTTTAATTCTTATACATAACCAATGTAATTTTGTAGGAGGGTCATCTACTCTTACAACTAATAATTAAGATTCAATTTCAACCTATATCATATATACTAAATACAACTTCTTCATAGATGGTTTAACATACAAGTAGAATAATATAAGTGCTTACATATATCAAAATGATAGAGAGTTAATTTAACGTGTACCATTTTTCAGATTCTATATTCGAATCTTTACTAATCTATTATATAAGCTTTACATGATTGTAGTTCTGTTCCACTGCTACTTTTTTAGATTTAGAGAAGGCAACTTCTTACTTCTACTAGTAGCATTCATGTTACCAAATTTTCAACAATTAATTCCCTTTTGATTTTCAATTAATGGATCAAAGTATCACCAAACTAAATGGTATTTGATCTTCTGACATTTGGGCAAACGAAACGCCAGAGTTCTGTCTAAGCCATGCACTCTCTTTCTCTATGCTAGCAGAAACCTTCAACTATGTATCTGTGCGAAGAATATACCTGTGATTTATACGGAGAAAAATATCTTAATTGGTATTGTATTAAGACAGAGAGAGAGTTGTGTAGCCTAAATTAAATGGAACACTAGGATAAATACAAATAATTGTATGGACTAATGATTGTTAGTTACTGTACATATATATTTCGGATAACTTCAAACGAAATAGTGTTTCATAATGTCTCTTCAATTTAGTTTCTAGAAGATGGTCTAGTGCTTTTGGACGAATCCAATTTAAAGGCCTTGCTTGTAGTCAACAGTCACATCATCTCCAAATTAAAGAGATGAATTTGTCAACAATCTGAAAATGATGAAAATTGTTCCAAAACGTAGAAAAAGGAGTAGCTAATGCTAGAGAGAGATAAAGCAACAGCGACAGTTAGACCCAGTGAATGCTTGTGTTATTAACGACAAATTTCCCCGAAGGTTCATGTGGACAACTTCTAAAGAAGAACTGTTTTTAACTTTTAAGCTTTAATTATAAATTGGGTGTTGAACTTGGTAAACAAAGTCAAATCAGAGGCTTGGCAAAGCAGCTCCAAGAAACTATTTTATATGTTTCCGAATATACATATATACACGCTTGTTCGTTTCTACTTTCCAGCTGTCTCTTATTATAACAATTTTAATTTCACGGATTTGGACCGGAAAATCTTTTAGAATGCCAGCTGAATTAATTATAAACATTAGCTTGTGGACAATGCTTGTCAAAAATTAGACTTATCTTTAATACAGAGCTTATTCACACTTAAAATTCATGTTCTAATGTATAAATGTGAATTTCGATAGATTCTCCTTCCCAATATATATTATCATTTATCTTCATGAACCCAAACATAAATAATTTAAGGAAATTAGTCTATTTTAAAAAAAAAATCACTTCTCCTAAATAACTGTTTTTGTTTCAAATTCTATCGAAGTTGTTATATTTTTTAAATAAATTGAATCAACCATTTACTTACTATTTTGATGTACATATTACCTCTTTCAAGTCATACATATTTTCTAAAAAATGATATTTATATATATAAAAGTAAATTTTCAACGATAAAATTGATTAAGTAACATTATTTAACATTAATCAACTTACATATAACTTGATTAGAAAGGAAGTCAAAGAGTAATTTGTGTTGGAAAGTTTTGTCATATTGGGTTTGGGTCAATTTGTATATGTAAGCATGAGAAGGGTCGAGTGTCGGCGATCTAATGGCGTTCTAAGTGTGTGTGTGTACGTGTGAAGAAATTTGGGCATAATTGAGTGGTAATATAGTATTCATTCTAAGAAGAAAGGTACTTCTAAGTCCTACGAAGGATCCACCAGCTACGTAGTTGCATAGAAACGCTGTTTCTTGGTTACTTTTGTAGAATTAAAAGCAATTAAAATGAAAATGGAGGAGACGAGTCAAAAAGGACACAACAAGGTTTCAGGTATCACTTTTACAAATGAAAAACCAGGCTTTATCTAATCAAAATATATTCTATCCTCATTGACCATGCACACCGGCATTATCAAAGTGATATTCTTTAGTATTGTGTAATAAGGAAAAAAAAAGTAGCCTTCGAAATGCGTGTTATTTTAATTTAAGATAATATTTTTCATTTAGTTTATACTTTTAGTAACATTCCTTAGAATGTTGTTACTATGATTGTATGCTTTTTTTTAATATAAGATTAATTTTGTAAATTATTATTATATCCTTTTATATTACAAGTTTTGTTAATATGATTTTTAAGAAAAAAAAAGTTATCCTTATTGCGAGAGGAAGAAAGTGTTTCTCGTCATCATTATGAGGTTTGTTAATCTTTTTATCTTCATATATGAAGGCCTTCCTATTTTAATAGAAACCAAAAAATGTAAATTAAGTAACGGTATCGATATCTTTTTTCTTCGCGAGGTTAGGAAACATAAGGAACAAGATCAAATATTTTTTTAGCTTCCTAGTCCTCCTATATTTTAATAAATAATGCTAATGATTAGGTGAACATGTTCAAAATAAAATAAGTACACATGTATCTCAGCTTCTTATACGATCTCCCAACAAAATTAAGGAGAACAAAAATATGAATAAAGAAAGATTTATTTATTTTAATTTTATAATAAAGTGGAAATATTCCAATAATTCATTCATTATTCAAAACTATAGGAGTTATGGTTATAGATTTTCCATCTTGCAATTTCATCTTTGTATTCCCTTTATACATATTTTAGGTTTTTTTTTAATGCGTTGTAACACTTAAAACATGTCATTCATCTATATATTTTTATTGTTGATAAGAAAAATTTTGTAATATTCCAAGTTTATTCCTTTACAATGTTCATCTTCTATTATATTGTATACTTTTTAAGTTTTTATTACCATCACTTTTTTTCTTACTTTTTTATTTTACAGTTAATACTTAAATAAGTTTTAACTCTCTAATATCTAATAAAAAATTATTTTATTTATTATCTAAAAAGTTATTTTTGTTTAAAATCCTTGTTATTTGATATTTCGTTTAAAGGGATGATATGATCACTAGTCATCATTAACATATTAATATAAATTTTCTCATTGAATGAGCACATAGGATAAAATAATAACATTTTTTTATTAAATTCAAAACAACCATGTTTTTAGGATAGTATATGTGAATGAGAATTGTTTTGGGTGAGGTTAATTAAAAGTGAAAAACAACTAATAGAAGGAAGGGAAATAGCTATTAAAGGCAGTGGAGACATTTAATAGTAGAGGCTACCTCTAGCATATTTAATTTAAACAAGTAAATGTCTTGGAAATGAAATTTAAAGTTGATTTTGATATATGTGAGAGACATTGCAGAATGATTGGACAGTAATTAGCAAAAGAAAAAGAGTTAAATCAAGTTTTTCCATAAGAATGGAAAAGAATGTAAGGTTAAGATAAACCAAAAGAAGAGGCGAATTGATTTTTAAAGTTATTCTTTTTTATTCTTTTTTAAGTTCTTTTGAAAAACTTATCTTAATAGAAAATTAAATGCAATGGATTGTGGAATTAAAATGAAAAAAGACTGTCCATAGAAAACTTATACATTAATAAAAATATAAAAGAGATGGAGGAAGAAAGAAAATATTATATAGGATTTTATATTAGTTTAGAACATAACAGGTTTTATATTCAATCTTAGTTATTTAATTTTAAAATAATTGAAATCCATTACCTTTATATATTTAATCTATGATGATATGTTAGATCCTTAGATCACAACAAGATAAAACAATAAATTCAACTTTTGAACACTTAAAGAAGAAACAACTGGAATCCATTAATAATAGAGAAATAAAAGGATATTACCAGTTATACACTACAAACATTAAAAATAGAAATACAACAATAATACCCAACCTTTATAATTCTTTTACACAATCAAGAGAGATAGATGAAATCATTCTAGATAAATTTTAAACCCTTGAAACAACTCAAAAAGTATTATCAGTTGTTTAGAAGAGTAAATCATGGTTCTATTTATAAAGTTTCTGAAATGCTATTTAAGATACTGATTTAGACACATTCAATTGATTATTTTAATGTGGTAATAAATTATTTTCTGTAAAAGTTAAAAATAAGTTAACACACTTTTTATTTTAACTAATTATTATATGTGTTAATTGATTATTGTTTCTCCTCATTTGTTTATGAAAAGAACTTAAAACAATGTTAATCTATTATTAAAGATGTTAATTGATTATTTTCTGAGACCAATTAAAAACATATTTTTTTATGTTCTCAATCTTAATAAAATAACAAAGTGGATAACGAATATCAAGTTTTGAAACATAACAAGAATAGTTTAATCCGATTACATAAAACTTTTAATAGATTAAAGCAAACTTAAAACCTTTTTCATATATTTTAACCTTTTAAAAATAACTTTTATTGGTTAATATTAAGATTAGACTGTATACTAAAACTGAAACTCTTGTGATTATCTTGTGTGTAAAACTTTCAAACACGTGGAATGAAATTTATAACACACAACACAATACATCTTCAAATATCATCATCAAAACAAGTTCTGTAAGACTTGATTTTATTTTTTAAGCCCAACACATAGTTATTGAATATTATATTTGTGACTCTCATTGATCCATAGATGTCTTATGTGAGGGATTTGTTCAGGTTATAGAGGATCATAGGCAAGTGGGCAAACATGGGTTTTCTTTGCAACCTCTATGTCAAAATTTGAAAAAGAAATTGGTGAGAGTACTTAGCTCAAAGATATTATGATGACCACTTATTGGGAGGATTTTTAACATAAGAAGTCCAAATTAAAGGATATCAATGGACAACCTTTGATTGGTTAATGATTATTGAAAAACAGTAATTGATGTATGTATGCGTTCTCACATAAACCTAAATGATTTCTTCTTATAAATAACTTGAGTGAGACTTTTAATAATCACATTTTAATGGTTAGGAAAAAATCACTTATAATGATGTTTGAGTGGATGAGGTCTTATACATCAACAGTGGGTTTGTAATTCAAAACCAAAAGTGCATGAAATATGAGAGTGACATAATGTCTAAACCAATAAAAAGTTTAGATAGAGTGATTGAGAAGTAGACATTGGGTATTACAATGATCTATACTACACATACTAGAAGTTGCCCATTTAACCGGTGCTAGAAAATTTATTATGAAATTGGAACAAAAGGAGTGTTCTTGTAATTTTAGGAGACTAGTTGGCATTTCGTGCAGACATATGAAGGTTATTCATTGTACTAGTTTTAACTCTAAAAATTATGTGCATAGTTATCACATTAAGGAAATGTTTGAGGTTTGTTTAAATTGCAACCATTAATTGTCAATCAATGTTGACAAAACCAGAAGATTGTGAAGAAGTGTTTTCCCCAAAATTTAAATTTGGATCTAGTAAGTAGGTTTATGGTATTGCAAAGAAGAAATCCCTTTAAGAAAATAACACAAAATTGAGAAAAAAGACAACCTCATATCAATGTAGAAAATGTGGTAACCAAGTAGACAATGTAAGAAAGTGTCCTATCCCTCTCCCTGAAACTAGTAAGCTTGAAGAAAATATTAAAACTAGTAATGAATTTGAAGAAATGAGTGAAATATCTAGAACAACATGTAGCACAATGAAGAAATTAACCTTTTCACTACAATAACACATGTAATATATTACCAACACCAGTCAAGTTTAAAGAAGATTGATTAAGTTTTATTTCTTTAATGTTTTCAACTGAATATGTATAAGATATTGACTTGATTTTGTTTATTTGTGTTTGTTAACATTTATTAACTTGTGTACTTGTATAATGGGACATCATTAATTACATTAAAAATGAAAAAAAAAATTATAATTTATAAGCTAGGAGGTTTCAAGCGTGTCTATCACTAACAAGTGAATGTTTGTAGAAGAAAAAAGTTTAGAACTTTAGGTCTTTTATTATTTTTTTTTTTCTCTAACAAGTAAACTTTTGATTTCAAGCTTGTCTAACATAAACTTTTGATTTATTTTTTTTTTACGTTGATGTTGCAATTCATATAATTTAGATATTTCACTATTTTTGTTATCATAATCATTAGTAGAAACCCCTTTATATCTTACATTTGATAATACAACATTATAAGTTGTATGTATTATGGATATTATGGATCATGTTTATTAGTAGCAACTCATTAAGACAATCAAATTTAATGGTACAAATTACAAACATTATAAATTTTAGACTAATGATTATGAATATTTATTACGGTGATGTTTAACATTATCAACATAGGGTAGTCACATTACAATATGGATTATAGACATATTACATTCTAAATAATTTCAATTTTAGGATTGCTTCATACATTCTAAATTAATTTTTAAAATCACCAACTTTTTTCTACAATTCAAATAATTCAACTTAATAAATTCATGAAAGTTCCATAGTACATCCGCTAAACACATACATATTCAAAGAATTATTTTAATAGAAATGCAATTAACACAATACATAATACCCGTGACGACAAAAAGAAGATGCAACATAACATTTTTACCCTTCTCATTTCTACATAGATTTTCCATTGTTGCTTTTTATTTTTCTTTTGAAGTTCATTCCATTGCGTCTAAGAATTTTTTTATCGTTTTACCCAACTACTTAACTTATTCTTACTACATCTAGATTTGTGCTTGAAATGATACAATGATTTCTTCATTCCCTTTAACCTTACCATTATGGTCTTCTATTAGTTTACCCATTTGAAAACTTCCTTCAGACATCGATTTCTGCAAATCTTTATCCCAAATGAAGAAATTGCACTTGTTACTTTGCTGCAAAATAAGAGAACAAACATCACATTAGTAAAAAAATACAAAGAAACCTACTAAAAATTGCCAATACATAAAACACATCTCCGGTATTTTTCTCTCGTGGTTTTTCTTGCTCCACAACATCAATTGTATAACTACAACTTCGCACCTGCAAATGTTTATAGCAAAGAATATCCTCAACACTGATAAATCAATTGCACACATCATTTGAGCTGCGAAAGGAGAGAACAATAAGAAGTTTTGGTGTTTGACTTAAAAGAAATAATCGTGGTTGTCAATTAAATACAGGAACTTCAATGCATGACAACCTTAATTTCTCCTTTAACATAAAAAGATAACGTTGGATTCCAACATTATAAAAAAAGACCTTGTTTTCCTTTCTAAATTAAATAAATAAAAAATCAATCACAGAGAAACATGTCAACAATGACTATACAATTAATAGTCATGTCACCTGATAACCAAAAAATCAAACACATTTTATAGACCTTAGACAAAAATAAAAATCTTTTAGGTATTCAATAAAATAAAAAAATTTAGTATATACTCAACTGAAAAACTCTAAATTTATTAGTCAATTAAAACTTATTTAAGCTTATACTTAATTTGCTCTTTTGTAATATTATTATTACTTTTAAATCAAAATAGACCCTAGCTAGCACTTGCTGAGTAGGTCTATTTTAATTATATCTCTTTTTACCTAATAATATTTCAAAAGAAACATATACGAAAACATTTAAAGAGAAGCCTAAACTAAGGGAAAACCAAGGAATAAGTAACTTTCTGAAAAGTTTATGTAGTTCGAAAAGACATCAAATTTGTAAGCAATAGTATATGTAAAACGCTGGAAACGTATATATTTCCAATCAGAGTTTTGGTTCTAGTGACTTAGATCAGAAAGTCTCTAATTTTCTCTATTTCTTAATTACATAATTCAAAGATATTTTGTCATTATGTAATACAATCTAATGTATCTCTATTACAAGCCGCCTTTATTGTTGTCATTTTTACATACAGATAGCCTAGGATTGCCAATTGCAAGAATATTCATTTTAATCATTGATGAATAATCCTTCTATACAGATTTATATATGATGCTTGTTCATCAGAAAAAGCCTTAAGCGTTTCCAAAGTTGCTTTCTCTGTTGTTATGACTGATATTATATTCTGCTACTTCAGCAGAATGTGCAAACTACTATTTTGGGCTACATAAGGTGTAGAGATATATACGGATCAACTCTCACTCTTATATAACGTTGGTAGCTTGGAGCAGGGTGGTAGGTTTCAAGGTGAAATTAGGAAGGCTGGCATACGCAAACCAGTTGGAAAGAAAATTTGGATTTGACGCTTGATTTGAAACATTTGATTTGCAGCAGATTATTGTTTCATATGGGTTTTGTTTCAGAGGTGGTCCAGCAGCCGGTAAGTAACACTGAGGGCATTTTTTTCCCTATGTCTGTGCAAGTGGTAGTTTTTTACCTCTTTTTTTTTTTTTTTTTTTTTTTTTTTTTTTTTACAGGGCATGGCACTTGTTCGTTAGGTACCTTATTATTTTTTTTTACAGGATTTACATTTTTCCTGTTGTTTGTTGCAGTTTAAGTAGTAAGGTTGCTATTAACTTTATAATAAGAGAATACGCCCTCTTTGTAAGAAAAGTAAATGATGAAAACCAAGGTAAAAAATACTTAATGTTAACAGGTAATAAATCACCCCAGTTCAGAGCTCAAATGTAGGTGAAGTTTGATAAATGATAAAATATCCCAAAATGTTAGTTTTCCCTGCTGGACAACCAACAAAAAATGTCCCAAAATGAAACAAATTCCTGCAAATTAATAAAAGTTGTTGATAAACAGGTTCGCCCAAAAATGATGAAATATAATTAACATTTATACTTTATCAATATTAATTAGGCAAGTGAGATTCCGACATAATTTTGACCATCATCTGCAGTTAAAATGTTTTTGTACCAAAAAAACTAGTTTACACAAATAAAATATTTGGTGGGGTATTACAATACATTAAGTGCAAACCCTTGAACAGTATGAATATTAAGCATTTATGAACTAACGAAAAATATAGAACCAGCCAAACACAAGCTTCATATACATCCGATTCTAACCACCATGTTTGTAGACGCAAGCTAAATCACTATCGATGGTGGCTACACGATGACATTCAGCGTTGCGTAAAAAAAACTCAATCTGGAGGGCTTAAACACGACAAACAAAAAATGCCAGAATAACTCACTGACTCAAAACCAACACTTTGGGGCAGTAACCCTTGGCTGCTTCTAACTTCTCTTTTTTCCTTTTTAATCACTTTTACTCTTTTTGGAGTACATAACATCCCTATTTTCCGAACTCTATGGTATCAACAATTTTACCCCACCCTAATTGCAATTTGCAACTGCATCCATTACATAGAAGACATCTCTTAGTTAGCTCTACAAACATTCCCATCTCCAAGTCACTAACAAATCAAGAATTCATTCACTATGAAATCCTGCATTGCGAGAGGATGAATCCAATGAACATAGCATATTTCAAGATGCAACATTGTCTGTAATAAGAATGAACAGGAGATATAGTTGAGAAGAATGTACAGCTAAACATGTTTGATTTGATCAATTGACGCACCTCATACACTCCTAATATATACTTAACCACACCAATTACCAGTAGCCATCACCCGCAATCCCTATCCATAGTCAAACAACACCTGCATTAACATATAAGCGAAACTTACGCAGAAACGGAAACAAAAGAATGCATTGAAAAGACTTGGCCTAGATAAGAAACCATAGTAAATACGAAAAAAAAAAAACTGATTTTAAGCCACTACCTAACACTAGCAGTTCTCAGAATCCTGCCCATTGTTTCCTTTGGATATTTCTTCGGTGCTTCCCAATACCCTCGAGACACGAGGTAAAATATCTTCCCGTCTAGTTTTAGAATTTATTTGATCAATTGTTTCTCCATAATGATCTGCTCCCAATGCAGGATTTTGCGGATTATCTATTGCCTCTCGACTGTGGATAGGAAGAGCAGCAACTTTCTCAGAAGTCACTTCTGACACATGAATAACCTTATCAACCATTACTACACGAGTTTCTTCAGTGTTACCCTGCGTTTGACTTGATGATGTTAATACCTGCTGGACCTTCAAGACATCTGATTGGGTTGAAACCACACTGAAAATAAAATCAATAAACAAGTTCCTGAATATACACTGCACCTAGATACTTGGAATATAGATAAACTATATATGTTCAGAAATAAATTGATTCAGTGAACAGAAGTTGTACCGTCGTGTAGTGCCTTGGTCTATAGGATTTTCAGTTGTTTGTTCTTCAGCTCTGGATTTCTTATTGTGCCCCGGATCTACTAGTGGATCACCAACTTTACTAGTCACGTTTCCCCTCCCTCTTTTCCGTCTGCCTGCAAGATGTCCATCTGGAAACAAGAGAGCACTTTTTCCATTCACATCTTTCGCCTCAGATTCAATCTCACGTCTTCTAGCATCATCTCGAGTGGGTACTTCAACTATTACTTTTGGCTCTTCCAAAGCAAATCCCATTTGTTTTCCCTTGCCAATACCAAGTGGTTTGTCATTTTCCAAGTGCCTTTGCCTGTTGCTCCCAGTATCGGTATCAGAAACCACAGGAGAATTTCTGAAAATTATCTCTGAGCATCGTTTTATCCATGAGAATCGAACAGGACTAGGAGGAGAACCAGCAGAGGACTTCTCCACAAATGGAGTATCAAACCCATTGCTGATTTTATCACCACCTTGTGCTAGAGTCTGACGCTTCAAGTTCTTCCTTGAAGATATTTTCTTTCGGTTAGACTCCATATCAGATTTAAGCATTTCAGTGATAGCATTATCATCAGAGACAGCTTTCAAATCTTCTAATTTTTTCAGTTCTTCAGTTTGCGCAAAAATTTCAACTCTATCAGCATGCAAGAGTTCTCTCTGTTTTTGGAGTTTATCCCTTTGAACCTCAAGTTCCTCAATACAGTTAGTAAGTTCAGCCCACTCCCTATTTCTCCTCTCGCGATCCAAATTTATTTCAGCCCGCTCAGTTTGAAGTCTTTTCATTTCCAAGGAAACCTGTTCCAACTCTTTTGCCACTTTCTCCTTACGAGCGTTAATATACTGAAGTTCAGTGTTCTTTTCTTCCTCAAAAGCCTTTTCTCTTTCCTTCAAATAATTTTCAACTTCTTCTCGTCTCTTCTCGATGAGGTTATTCAGCTCCTGCTTTTGCATCTCAATGTCGCGCAAGAAATCCGCTCGCTCTTGCTGCATCTTGCCAAACAACTCAGCATGTTCATGTGCCATCTTGTTCATGAAGCTTTCGCGTTCACTGGCAAGGAACCCCAAGTCTTGGGTGTACTGTTTACGCAAATTTTCTTTCTCTTCTCTTAGTTGGTCACGCTCATTCTTAATAAAACTGGAAACCGCCTCCCTTTCCTTTGCTATAAATTCTGCCTCTTTCTGCAACTCTTCCTTTTTTTCATCAAGAAACTCCCACTCAACTTCAAACTTTGCCTTCTCAGCTTTGAGCTTATCTGCCTCAGCCAAAAGCTCCAACTTCTGAGATCTGACAAGGTCAATCTCTTCCTTTAGTTTCACTTCCAGAATTGACAAGTCACCAGTTTCATTTTTCACAGCCTCGAGTCTCTCCTTGTCAATATCAACTTGCCTTCTTTTGTTTTCCAGGGATGCCAACGAGTCCTGCAGATCTTGCTTTGCTTGTTCAATATTTTCTTTCTCCTTTTGCAAAAGTACTTTGTTTAACTCAAACTCATTCTCAGCAGCACTCAACCTTTGATCTTTTTCTTCGAGAGCACTTGACAAATCCTTCAGATCCTTCTCCTTCTGGCTCAGTGAACTTGACAGAACTTCCAACTCATGCTGCCTTTCCAGGATTTCATCCTTCCAATGTTTAAGATCAACCTCCTTCAACTCCCAAGCCCGTCTCTTTGTCTCAATATCATTTTCAACCAATTTGCGCTGCATTTGTAGCTCAACTTCCAAGTTATGTTTTTTAGTTCTTAGTGCGGCTTCCTGACCAGCAATAACTTTCTGAGTTTCATCCTACATTTCCCAACAAAAATAAAAAAATAATGATATAGAGAAAACGATCAGAAATTAAATGGAAAGTAACGAATGGTGAGAGAATGTACAGATTCTCTATTGGAAAGTTTCGCTTGAAATTCAAGTAACTCCTGTTCTTTCTTACTCAGCTCAGTTTTCCATTTAGCAAGTTCCTGTTTTCACAAAACATAAATCCACAAATGAACAAGACAGATAAATCCTTAATACAAATATCATCAACTGAGAAATTTCAACCTCTTCTCGTTGCATTAAGGTGGCTTCTTTCAATTTTAGAGTGGTTTTCTCGTCATGTAGGGCTTCATGTTCCTTTTCAACTTTTGCTTTAGTGTCCTCCAACTCTTTTTGAAGACGATTTAGTTCCTGAGATCTACTCAAAAAGTGTTCCTCTCGCTGGTTGAGCAAGGATTGTGATTGAAGTAATCTTTCCTGTTCTTCTTGCAAACCCTTTTGCCTTTCAGAAAGGGATTGCCTCTCAAGAATCATCTCCTTATCTTTTTCATCACAACTGCAGAGAGAGAAAAGGGGGGAGGGGGAGAGATCAAATAATTTCCAAACAAATATGAAGCTATCAAAATTTTCAATAATCGAAGAGAGGTTATAATCACACAAAGTATGCGGAACTTATAACCACAACACTTAATCACATGTTCAGTTAACATGTTGATAATTGTTAAAAGGAGGTATGCTAACAGTTAATTAGTTGCGTCATGCATAATACAGTCAATTCTTTGAATTAAAATTTGAGTGGTTATTAAGTAGAAGAATCATTTTCAACTACAGAACCTGAAGCAAAAAAACATAGTTTGATTCACCAAATTCTCTCTCCCTCACCTGTAACTAAGATCGGTGTAAAAAAAAAGCTCAGGATTGTTCAAGATAATACCTATACATAGCAAAATGTCAAGGCACAACTTAATCTGCTTATGTGCTCCAAGTCACAAAAATGAACTAGGGAGATAGTACGTAACAGGCTAACTTCACACAACTATTGCAAGTATATGAGTAACATACTATGACTTGAAAGATAAGATTTTCCGTCTGTTGAGGTACAACTTAATATGCTCAGTGAAAAAAATGAACTAGGAAGATATAACATACTCTGCCTTGAAAGAAACGATCTGCCGCCTGAGATTATCTTCACGGGCTTCAACATCACGAAGCTTCCTCTCAGCAGCGTTGTGATATCGGTTTGCCTCTGTCTGCAAAGATTCTGCAGCTCGCACCTTTGCTTCAGCTTCAGTAATTTTTTTCTGGGCTTCATCTATCAATTGGTGCGCTTCAGCAAATTTACTCTCAGCTGCGACCTTTGTTTCAGCACTTTCTGTACGCAGCTCATGCAAGGCCTTCTCGAGCTACAAAAAGACAATAAAAAATACCACCTAAAAGTGTGAGCAATATAAACATATGAAAAAGCAAGCATGTATGGTTTTGCAAGGGATGGAGAACTATTCCATAAACTTACACTAGCAATGCATGCATCTTTGACGCTTACAGTCTTCTTCAAACTTTCTTCACGTTTCCTTGATTCAGTTAATGCAGATTTATTCATTGCAGAATCATGTTTGTGCATTAACTCGGCTGATTCAGCCAAGGCTTTTAATTGTTCATATTTTGAAGCCAAATCCTTTTTCTCCAATATGAGAAGGCCCATGTGGTGCTGGTGATCATATATCTGTGCAACATATACAGGTCAAAATGAAAGTTAGAAAGGATTGATGAATTTTGTTACTATTAACAGCAGAAAATGAAAAACTGTCTCTTATAAAACTGAAAGATACTGTAAACCATTTATAGAGCATTCACTTGAAAATGCAATTCAATTAATGGGGCAAAGTTTTGCTTTGGGTGATAGCAAACCAGTTCACAGTACTAGCAAATTAAGCATTAACTCAATTTGCGCATCTGGCTTTGCAAGTGATGTATGCTAATATACAAGCAGAAAAACTAACGGAAAATTATTCAAATGACAAGGAATACAAAGCAAAAGGAGCTGAATGCAACAATCAGTAAAAGAAAGAAAACTTTGTTACTTGTGATATATGCACCAGGATAAACAAAAACAATGGAAAACTCAGAGTAATATTAATTGGTGGGCGACCAAATGATTTTGGCCGCATTAACAGCCCAGATGACAAGGAAACATTATAAACTATTAGGAAACAAATCAAATGAAGAGTTTAAATTTTGTTGTCTTCAACAAAATATCTTCACATGCATAGCTATGAAACTAACCCCTTGGACTCTTAAGAGTTTAATATGTGTTTAGGCAAAGCCCTCTCCCAATGGAGACTCTATGATTTACATACTCCACTTCCACTGCAACAAATCAATGGTAATTTAAATTGAATTCAATCCACTACACAATATCAATGTATCAAATTAACTATACACTTAAAATATACAATTCAAAGCATTCTACAAGAGTACAAATAGCCCTGAATCCACAGTTTCCCACCAATAGCACAGAATTCAATACCCAATCATAACATCACCAGGTGCTGCTAATCGCTAACTATTCTGTTTAAGGAACATGAACTGATGATCTATCCATCATAATTAACACATAAGTTGGAGGCCACCAAAGAAGTAGCAACACAAAAAGAAGATCTCGCACTAGAATAAACAAGATACCATATGAAGCGACGTCGACAATGAAATACATCATTGAAGTGTATCTTAAAGGAGAACACAAATAAATGATACGCCATCTCAAAAGACTATTAATGAGTAATAAATAAATAACCCAACCGCATACAACATCAAAAACCCACTAAAAACTAAAATCCCCCAACCTAACAAACTACCTCACTAACCCGATCGCATTGCACAGTCCGATTAACAGTTCCCCCAATTTAATTGCAATTCAAAATGAAAAAAAGTTACAGAGAGGAAGAAAATTACGAACCTCAGCTTCGAGCTTAGCGATGTAAGCTATGAGCGCAGCCTTGTCCTTGTGCTTAATCGACTCCTCGTCGAAGCCGGCGTCTCGAAGACGCGTCCAGATCTGTTCATCGGTGAGAGGGCTTTTCAAAACCCTAGAACCGGGCGTAATGGATAAGGGTTTAGAGGAATTGGGAGTCGATAACTCCATCTCCGACTCCCAACGCGATTGTTCAAATATCAAAACCCTTTCTCACTCTGCGTTCCGCTTCAGGAATCGTGGCGTCTTCTCTGCTCAGAGCTTCTTCTTATTCTTTACTTTTCTCTGGCTTCGGGAATTTAATTTGTGCGTTGTGGGACTTTGACAGATTGGAACGTGGAACGAAACGCACTTTACCACTCACACTCACACTATTTAGCTCGTTCGCTACTTTTTTTCTCGAGAGTGAGGGTGGATGTTGGGTTTGCGACGTGACGGGAGCTAAACGACCTCGTTTTGACTTTTTCTATTTGTAATTTGGCATTTTTGAAAACGTCTGAATTAAAACGCAGAGTCGCGACTCTTGGTGGAAAAGGAAGCTACGAAGTGGTATTTTACTTTTTGGAGGGAATTAATTTCTTATTAGTACATCCCGAAAATATTGTATTTTTTATATAAACATGCCTTTGTATAATCTACAATGTCTCGATCAATCATTAGTATTTGGTATTTTTTTTTTAACAAAGTTACCCTTTGACTCATCCATTCAAATAACATATTTTATTGCATATAGATTTAATTAATAAATAAATTGTATACACACGAGTGCTACATATACAAATTTATAAATCCAATAATATATTTTAAACAAATAAGAATAATTCATACGAATATGGTTAATTTGATTGAAGCAACTATTATTTATGAATGACTGATATTTTAGGATTTCCTTCACCGATGTAATATATTTTAGAAATGTTATATTTGAGAGAATAAAATATTTATTTACCATTTTCATTTTGATATGAATAATGAGTATAGGTAACAAGTAATAAAAATTATAATTATTAGATGGATACGATAATAGGGTCATTCAATTTTAACATTATAAAATTATAAATTATTATTTGTGGATATAATATAAAAGTTCTTCAAATTTAAATTCAGAAATTATCTGTGGAAATAGTGAATTGATTTATGAAAAGGTGGTTGATGTATTTTTTTTATTTGATCGTGAATAATGATAACTTGATATTTAGGTGTATTGGAAAAAAAATATTTGAATAAATCTTATAACAACAATTTGGGTTTTTTATCACTTTTTCAAAATGATTATTTCACATTTGTTATTTTAATAAAATAACATTATTGATTGAATTAATGATATGTAAAAAAAATTATGTTATTTTAGAAATGATAATTTCAATTTCAAAATCAGTTATTGTTAGAAAAAATAAAATTAATTATTCTTTAAGTTATAGATATAACGTATATAAAATTACACACAATTTATAATGACAACTGATGTATAATATCTATTTTAATAATTAAAATCTATATATTTTAATCTAAAGTATTTTAACATTACAGACATAATAATCCAAAATACAACTATCAAATATTTAGATTTAGAAAAGATATGCGGCTCTTTTTTAATCCTTAGAACATATCATCATGAATTAGATTATGAAATATTTAAAATATATTAATACCCAATTCTCATAAAACTAAATTTAAATTAAATTTTAATTTACTTTAATATATATAATGTATGTTACCTCTATTTAAAAATAAATAATATTATGTGTTTAATATGATAAAATATCAACATACAATGAGAAAAATCAAGTACTATTATTACAAAAATAACAAATTACTCACAAATAACTCATTTATGTATAGAGCCAAATGTATACATCTTTTTAAGTTAATCATGTATTGGTGTAATTATACTTTGGTATTTCCAAACTTCTGATTGAGGTTAAAAAATACTTGATTTTCCTTTCTTCATACTCAATTTGTTTATATACTTAAATGATAATAAATAGTCTAGATATTATTATTCAAATATTAGGAAACATAATAAAATAAAAATATGGCTTTCATTGACCATAGTTGTGTTACAAAAATATTTAGCATATAAATTCCCTCCATGATCTCTAATGCATCTAATAGGGAAATATATAGTGAAATAACAAAATTATTCATGCAAATGATTTTGTTGTCTAATGTACATGCAATAGTCTTTGCCTCAACCTTGGCATCATGGTTAGAAGTTGAGTTATAAAATCATCCAAAGTTATTACATGTCATCATTATTAATAATAAATTTTGTAGTTGGTCCAATTCTCAAGCATTTTTACTACATTCCAAATTTTAGAAACATTTTATGAATCATCTTGGACTATGAGGAGTTAACTAGATGTTGAAGAAGTATGTCCCATTTTTTAAGTATTATTACCAAGTATCATAAAACCTTAGCAAATAGACCCTCCATTTCTTCTTCACTATTAATTCCATCAAGTTTCTTTTATAACCATGACAACTCACATCACAACAACTTCAACAATTTAATAAAATTTTATAAGTCCATCTATTTCTTGCTTTGATAATGTTGTAAATTTAATGCATCTTGGATATAATGACCACATCAAAGAAGGCTTTAAATGTTATTCTTTAGTAACCCATATCATTTCATTTAAAAGATCATGTACCTCTTTATTAATATTTTATGTTTGCAATACATGGGACATGTCTAGTATTATCATGTCCATAACATATAACTCTTCACAATCCTAAAGATAAATAGGTGGTCACACATCTCTCTAAGTTTATGATACCTTTGATTCAAACAAGGAACAAATAATAATATGCCTCTTTGATTTATTTTCTATTTTTGTCAAACAAATTACAAGAACTCATCAACCCCTTTTTTATACTCTTGAGTAAAGTAACATGCATTTGTTCAACTTCACTTTCATAACCACGGATGTTTTAAACGTGAAAATATTCAAGAAAATATTTTTCATAATTCTTTACTTGTATACATTCATTATCTTAAATTTGATAATAAAAAATTCTAACATTTTACAATAGTCTTCAAAATACACAAAATGAAAGTGATTTCCTCCAAGATACAATAACCAAGTGTTCACTCAAAGAACAACACATTAAGGAAACAATTAATTTTTACTTATTAATCAATTATAACTTGTTTAAATAAGACAATTCAATATTTAGTACAAATAATTAATATCTAATCATTTATATTAAATCTCAAACAAAAATTATAATTCATTTAATATGTGCACGAATTTAAAATTAAATATAAATAAAATTACTAAAATAAGTTAAACAAGTTCACTAAAGAAATAACATAATTCACTCATCTAACTTTGTTCAGTCTCTACATAATTCACTCATCTAACTTTGTTCAGTCTCTACAAGTCTTAGAGACAATATTTAGTTTTTATAATTTTGAACAATTTAAAAGATTTACTCTTATGTACTAAAATCACTTAATCCAAATAATTTAAACAATTTAAAAGATTTTCTCCTATGTACTAAAATCATTTAATCCAAATAATTTTAACAATTTAAAAGATTTACTCCTATGTACTAAAATCATTTAATCCAAATAATTTTAACAATTTAAAAGATTTATCCTAAGAAACCAAAATAATTTAACTTCATAAACAACTTAACATATTTATTCTTATGTACTAAAATATAATTTTAAACATTTTTAAAGTATACAAAAATTAACAAAAACTATTGAAAGATAATACTTTATCATGCATAGTCAGTAGTTGAAATTCTAAAATCCAACCATATATATAATTTTAATAACAAAATGAAGATACTAACACTTGTCTCACCAAGATATAATTTAACACTCACAAAGGAAGATACACAAATATAATGAGATAAAACGAGTCCAATATGCAAAATAAAAGCACAAAAGGATTACAAAGGATGAATGAAAAGCACGAGTTTAAACCTATATTATCGTTAGACAAGAGAAGAGCGAAAAGTCCTTTATATCACAAATACAAAGAAGAACACAAAATAGATCCTATATTAACACTTTTTACATAAGTTTTGTTCATACTAACATAGAATATTTGTCCTAAATTATAGGAATATCACAACAAAATAACTGTGTCGAAATATTTAATAAATTTCATAATAATGAAAAAATGAAATTTTAATAACCTCCTTTCACATCCTTTTTCTTGCTTCAACTTTATTCCTTGCTCGATCGAACTCCAATGTCTTCTTCTTCTAGTTTTTCTTGAAACATTTTTAAATTGAAGCTTTAATGTTATTATCAAGTTTACTCCACCTATATTTTTTGTTATTCACTATAAGTTTTTAGGAGTTCTTCAATAACAACACCTTGGCAGGTTTTTGCTATTTATACTTTGGCAACTTCTTAATGATTTCGCTTCAAAATCTTAAGAAGTGGACGTTAAACCTAATTCAACATTACAAAACTAACTTTGAAACGAGGTTTGCACCCAATTATATGTTATGGGCCTTATCTTTAGATGGCCCTGATATCATCCTAAGAATTGAACTTTTAGGTCTAATTTAACCTTACAAAATTGACTTGTAAGGTGAAGTTTGCATTCACTCATGTAATATGACTTGGCCTTATCTCTAGTTATTATGTGATGTCCAACACACCCCCTCACACCAAGATTATCCAACTCATGTGTATGACTATATACTTATGGGTAGTGTGATAAGGACTCAATAGTGGATGACACAATAGACCCATCAAACCTAGTCTGGATAGGCTGTAATACTATCTTAAGAATTGAACTTTAAGCCTAATTTTCCCTTATAAAATCATTTTGTAAGGTGGGGTTGATCCACTTATATACTATAAATTGGTCTTATCTCTAGCCGATGTAAGATCTCCAACACACACTCATCACGCCAAGGCTAGTCAACTCGTGACTAAATATTTATGACTGATTCGATAACGGCCCGATGACAGGTGTGACACGATGCCTATGAAAATTCGCTAAAATAATATCTAAATGACTCTAATATTATCTTTAAGAAGTGAACTTTAAACTTAACTCAACCTTACAAAATTGACTTGAGATTTAGGCCCACTTATGAATTAATCATATCTCTAATGGATGCGAAATTTCCAACACAAAATAGATAAAAAAAATAACACTTATTGTCTTTATTTATTGTGAATAACAATTGAATAAAAATGAATAAACAAATACCATATATTTGTCTCATAAAATTAATTAAATTCTTCATAAATGTTTATAAGAGAAATTAAAAATCAATATATATTATCTTTTGCGTGAGACACTATGTCACTAGTCAAAGCGGTTCGTTCAATAGCAAATCAATATAAATAATATAAAAATTAAAATAAATGTGTACATTATTTCATTTATTTATCTTTTCATTTATTTATCAATGTATTGAACAAGTTAGTGGATGATCATTGTTTAAGTGAATGCAATAAAATAAAGTAATGCAATAAGATAAAGTTAATTTTATTAACAATTGTGAAGTTATGTTTTACAATTTTAATTTTATATTATATATTATTAAAATATTATTTATTTATATCAATTAGATAATTTAGCCTTGATTGATTTATATGTGGTCCAAATTTTAAGATATTACTAACCAATAAATAAACTTTTGAAATGGGAATTTGATTTAAAGTTGAGACATTAGTTAGAATGGTTGAAATTGATTAAATAGAATTTTGTGTAATCTTATTAATGGTTCAAATTTATTAAATGGAATTTTGTGTAATTTTATTATGATAATCAGAGTTATCAAAATGAGATTTGTAATATTGTAACTTTAGTTAAAATCAACATGATTTGCCGTTTGAAAACTTTTGTCTTGAGATTTCATGATTAATAAATGTAAATTATGTATCTTTATACTACTTGTAAGGTTTTAGTGTGTTAAAGAAGATAAAAATAAGAGAGCAGAGAGACCTGAGAAGAGTGAAGAAACTTTTATTATTGATACTCAAAATTTATGTTACAAAAGCAACAAAAAGAAAGACTATATAAACGAAAGGAGGTGTGGAAGAAGCACGAAGAGCCATGCATGATAGCCAAAACATGCATGGGGTTTAGGGTTTAAGAATTCTTTGAGAAAATGCAATAAGACTGGCAACACCCGAATAAATTAAAATTAAGAAAATAAAAAATGTGTCTACAATAAAATGAATAATTAAAATTAAAAAAATAAATAAGAAAATAATAAATAGAAAATATATATATACTTGATTAGTTTAGGTTTTTATTAAAAAATAATAAATAATAAAACAAATAAAAAGAGGTTTGAATTTATCTATTTTTTTTTACAAAACATAAAAAATAATATCAGTTAAGAAAAATAGAAAAACAAAATAAACAAAAATAATAATAATAAAGAAAAGAAATACAAAATCAAATAAATAAATAAATAATTATCATAAAAATAAAAACAAAATAATAAATAAAAGGAAAATACATAAAAAGAAATTGAAACTATTTAAAAATTGTTTCTTTTAATTCATCTTTAAAATAAAATAAAAAATCAATCAATCTTAAAACTGTTCTGAACCATCCATGTTCTCATTTCACAATAATGAAAAATATAAAAAATAAAATATGATCGTTCTCAAACTGTTTCATCTCACGTTCATCTACACTTCATCTTTAATAATAATAATAAAAAAAGAAATAGTCAATTTTTCAAAACTGCTCTGAACTATTTTCAGAAGAAAAATAAATTAAATAATAAAAAAGGAGATTCACTTAAGTGGTAACTGCTCTTACGTTAAGAAGGAACTATTGATCACTTCGAGAGATACGAAGGAAAAGAGGAAAAACGAGAGAAAGTAGAGAAGAAGAGAAGATTGATTCTCGTGTCTTGCTATCCAGTTTAAAATTAAGAAGCAAGAAAATTTTGGAAAGGAGGCTATCATTTTTTAAGAACACTCACAGGTATGATTTGTAAGGTTTATATTTTCATATGGATATTGAAGTTTGAAATTTGTAAATTCTATGTTCTTATCTTCCTGTGATATTTTTTTTATTTCTTCGTTTTGGGTTGGTAAACCTAACATGGGTTCGGAATAAGGTGGTGGGGCTTAGGGTTGAGGTGATGATGCCTAGGATTGTGGAGTTGGGGCCTTTCTATTCGCACCCCCACATTACCATTGCACCACTAAACTAAAAAAAATAATAAAAATTATTCGTACTCCCCACATTACCATTGCACCATCAACCTAAAAAATAATAAAAAAATGATTTTGGGCCTTTGGGGCCATTTCAAAACTACAATATTTTTTATTTGTGTACCTCCATATTGTAAGCTTATATCTTGCATGTTTTATTTTTTTATATTTATTTTATTGTGTTATAATTATTATTTTTATTATTTTAATAAAAATTAAATTGGATTACTAAAACTTTGTAAATAAATTTTTGGAATATTATATTTGTCAATAATGTTAGATATCAAATGGCTGCACGCGTCATACGATATTTAATATTATTATTCTAAGGTTTCTTAAATATCAAATGATCGCATGCGTCATACGATATTTAATATAAAACTTTGGAAATAAAATTTTGGAATATTATATTTTCTAATAATGTTAAATATCAAATGGCCGCACGCGTCATACGATATTTAATATTATTATTCCAAAAGTTTCTTAAATATCAAATGGCCGCACGCGTCACACGATATTTAATATAAAAATTTGGAAATAAAATTTTGGGATATTATATTTTCTAATGATGTTAGATATCAAATGGCCACACGCGTCATACGATATTTAATATTATTATTCTAAAGTTTTTAAATATCAAATGGCCGCATGCATCATACGACAATTAATATAAACTTTAGAAATAAAATTTAGGAATATTATATTTTTTAATAATATTAGATATCAAATGGTCATACACGTCATACGATATTTAATATTATTATTCCAAATGTTTCTTAAATATTAAATGGCCACACGTGTCACGCGATATTTAATATGAAACTTTGGAAATAAATTATTTTAATATCAAATACAAAAAAATTAATTACAAAAATGTCATAAATAAAAATATCAACCTGACAAACAATTTTATGCAAAGAACTACGTAACCCTGATTCTCCACTCCTGATGTAGATATGTAGGAGCAATGTCAAACCTTGTCGGGCCCCTTTCAAAAATAAAAAAATATTTTTGTTTGTTTTTATCTTCATTTTTGTCTCGTTTTTTTTTTGGAAAATAAACATTTTGAAAATTACACTCATTTTATTTATTTAATTAAAGGTACCGTCTTAGACGGGCATTGTGGAGTGCTAATACCTTCCCCACATGTAACCGACTCCCGGACCCAAAATCTGATTTTCACGGATTTTATCCTTTTCCGGTTTTTCCATAGTTTTCTATATAAACTATGGTGACAACTCCTTTTTTTTTTTAAATAATTTTATTTTTATTCGTCGTCACCGTCGTGATCCAATTGCGACAAAGACAAAGTTAATTTTTTTATAACAACTTGAAGTTATGTTTTACAATTTTAATTTTATATTATATATATAATTAAAATATTATTTATTTATTTATACCAATTAGACTATTTAGCCTTGATTGATTTATAAACTTGATTATAATCAATTTTTATTTAAATAAATCACTAAAACAACTATTTTAAAATAATTAGTTCGTTTGGATGAAATAAAAGAATAAACTTTTATATATAATTTAGGAATAATGCCCTTTTACAATTAATTTTTTAGAAAAAAAAGCTAATGAAAATTAATCTTAAACAGAATAATAAATTATTTTTTAACTTTTTTTCTACATTTCAATTATTATCTTGTATACAAATATTAACTGTTTGTATTTCTTAACCAACTGCTGTAGATTCCTTTCGATACCTTAATAACTCAGGCATCAATACTACGGACAGACAGTTCTTCCCACCCACACACTTTAGAAAATACTCTTCTAAATTTATATTTTAAATCAAATTTTAAATTGTATAATTTAAAATATAAAAAAATATAGATTTTAAATTCTACAGTTCAGAATACACTATTTCTATATCTCATATTGTATAATCCAAACTATAATCTTTTATATTCCGGTATTTATATTTTAAATTACAAATCTAAAATATAAAAAAAATATTTCAAATTGTACAATTTTTCTTCTAGATGACCCAGTCTCTATATTACACATTCTAAAATAAAAAATAATAATTATATTCTAAACTATGCAATCCAAAATACCAAAATATAAAGAGAAGCATGACTGAGAAAATGATGGAGTTGAAGAGGGTCAAAATTGTATATTCATTTCTCGTGTAAAGATAAAGAAAGAAAGTATGAAAGGGCAGGAAGAATTGTCCCGTACCAATATGATTTAATAAGAAATAATTAAAATCTCTGAGATGCTGAAAAACATTTAAAATACTGACGATTTTCAACAGATAATCCCAGCTTAGTAGGATTTAATCCCCTCCTTTGCTTGTTTGAAACTTCTATAGCTTTTACTCTCCTTATCCAAATTAAGGACAACACACCTTTGTTTAAGCCACGACGGACTCGGAAGCTATATAGGAAGAAAAATTCATGCGTATTATGTCTCTATGCGTGTAATGGTCCTGAACAATTACAAAACCAAACAAGGGCAGAAGGTTTCTTTCAAACCAAGCAAACGTGGCTATACAGTAGATACATTCTGTTACATATCAGAAATAGCTTTGTTTTTCTCGTGGTAGTCACTGATCCACCCTTCTATTAGCTTTATCTCAGTCTCCCTCTGCTCTACCAACCAATCAGGATCATTTTGAGTCGAAGGACGTAAATCTATGTGGTGGGCACCTGAGGAAAAAAAATTAAGTAAATTTTGATATCAATAAATTATTCAAGGAAAGCAATATGTTTTTAATTCTTATGCTTTTTGGTCAAACGTAAATATCGTTCCTGTATTGATGAATTTGGTCTCAAATCCTAAAAAATCATTTAGTTCGTATTCTCTAAGAATTCATTATTAGAAGAGCCTAAATCTATCAACACGAAAGTAAAAGGACCTTTATAATGTTTGACTAAGAGTAAGAACTAAAAACACTTTTTTTCTCATAATTTAATGTTATCAACAAGCTTGAGAATTCTTTGGAACTCACTAGCAATCTATAGTTTTAAAAGTTATAGACGGAAGCCAAAACAACAATAGTTATAACAGTGGCACGTATAGAAAAATAAACAAAACAAATAGAGTAATATACCTACATACAGCAGGAAACTAACATCAAAATAATCAATGTTTTACCTTCTTCAGTGACGAGTGCAACAACACTTTCAGATATATTCTGCAAAACGCTGAAATGGAAACAATTTTCGTGTGGAATTTGATAATATCTCTCAAAGATAACTTGTTGGAAAAATATAAACATAATAACCAAGATATTTACAGAATAAATAATATATCACCTGCCACCACTCCATGGATCCAACAGACCATTTGAGAAAATTATATTACTTCCAAATTTCTTCAAGGTGGCATGGATATCCTTCAAACAAGATGCCCAGATATCAGATTAAAACAGCATTTTATCAGAATACTGCTTTTTAAGTTTTAATTGAGCATGCTTCATGCAATCAATCTATCCGAATGAAATCACAAAGGGATAGGACCATTTATTTTAAAGTATCAGCTATCTTTCTTTCATTTTTTCTGGCAGAATGAATTCATGTTGCAAGTAGAAATTAGCTTTTGAGAAAATTGATATTGGCAGATCCACAAACGCAACGTTGTCAAGCCATAAAAAAGTGACGTGCTGTCACCTCATTAATCATATTACAAATTAACACATTAGCATGTGCCTTAATACATGCCAGAGTACATTTCTATAGAGAAGGAAATCTCATTACTATAATAAATGCATGTTATAGCATATAGACAAGTTTTTCTATATTAGGACACAATTTACTAGGTCATCCGAAATCACAGTCTACACTATACCCCTTAGTATATTCTTTCCTCTTTTCTTCAATCAAATATTCGTCAGTCATATTTAAAATCAAGTCACCAAACTCTTTCACAACTAGAAAAATAAATAATTATCTTTGCCTTTCCGCACGACCTAAAACTCGTAAATTGACTTTTTTTTGCGGGGTAGGGAACTATGAACTAAACCATAATATCAAATGATGATAAAATTTTTTGTCTCAAAATAATGGAAATGTAACTAAGATTTAACAGTAATTATTCCCTTACATGCCCACCAAATTCTGTGGTAATCCATTTTGGCCTTGGCTTCACTCCATAATCATTCAAGCATCCCTCTTGATAAGAAGTGTAATTATACTCATACGGTGGAAACATGCTGGAATCCTGGCTGGTAGACATCGGCATAACCATTTCCGTGCAAGCCTACACCATGCAAAAGAGAAATGGAACAAACAAGGATTAAAGAACACTCTAAGCATCTGCGCTACCGGGCCCCAATACTTATTCAGCAACTAATGAAATTAAAAGGAGAGAAAACATGTAACTCTTGTAAACCTGCCAATTCCAACCACTCATGCCATGAGGATCATCATCCAGTTCAAAACATTTTTCTTTTCCAGTATAATTGTAGTAGACATTCACTCCTTCATATATCCGCTCCAGAATATTAGTCCCAGCAGGAACCCCGTCAATCCTCTTACAAACCTATGAAAGACCATACATATAATCATATTGATTGGTGAAGACTCAATCAACCCTAATTGTATCCTCAAAATCTCAGCCAAAGACAAAGGAGAGAAGAGTTCAAGTGAGCACGGAAAGCACTGTGTCTCAAAGAGCACGGAAAGCACAATCCCTCAAGGCGCATGGAAAGCATGGCCTAAGCATGGATCACGCATCCTAGCTGGCAGCCACATGGGAGAAAACTCCAGATTTAAATTCGAATTTTGAATTCCCTTCTTTAGTTTCATTTGAATTTTCAGACCATCTAAAACTGTGTATAGACATCTCCTTTCTTTGTAATAAACAATGGATTGAATGAAAATTTGAGTTTTTAAAGCATTAGTCTCATGAGAAAGTGGTCATCTTTCTTTTGACTCTTGTCATAAAATCCTAGGAATTGTTTTGAGTTTCATCTTAAGTGACGTGTTCTCCATTTCTACTTCTTGTCCATCTTTTCTATTTCTTTTAGTTTCATTACTTACCTTGTCATTGTTCTTTATATTTCAAGCCATTTACTATTCCATTTTCAGTTCATATTGCTTCCTTTATTCATGTCATGTTCTCATTTCAATTATTGTTCATTTGTCATCAAACCCATGAAGCAAAGTCGACACGAATCCTTCATGTTTTAAGGCAAAGATGAGGTTCATTCTATGGTTATGATGATGCAAGGATATTGAAATTTGTGAAAGCTTTCAGTGCCTACATGTCTTCTATTACAAAAAGACTTATCACTAGTTAAGCGGTATAATCATCATAACTATGAATTCAAAACCATACTAACCTCCCTGATAGGGTGTCCAGGCAAATTCATCAAAAAATCAGAAGGATATGGGTAGTTCGTCATCGCCAAATAACTATATGCAGACTCCAACCAGTCATACAGGTCTACAGTACTCTTCAATTTCCTTCAATTAGTTTAACAAAATGAGTAAGAGAAAAAAAAAAAAAAAAACATGGATATTCACAATCATGTGATGCAGAAAAAGACATATTTCTAAATGCCTTACTGACAAAAGTTGAAGGTTTTGGTCAGGCGGTCAAGACCGTTATTTGTTTGACCCGTAGATTCTATCTCATCCCAAGATTGTTTAATATAGTTAAAGCAAGTGAAACTTTCACGCTGTGAACACAAACAACGAAGTAAAACCGTTAGTATAATATACTAATCACAAAACGGTCAAATACCTGAACAACGGCGTAAATGCAGTGACTTACCTTAAAACCATTCGAAACAATGTCATAGAATGTTTCCGGTGGCACGATGTCTTCAAATTGAAGAATCGGAGCCGAAGAAGCAAGTGCTCCAACAGCTATATGAGGATACTTGAGTCTCATCCAAGCAGCCAACACTGCAAAACAATGTTCAAAAGGGCTATAAAACTAACTACTCATAATTATTTGGCCATATTACTAGTTAACCTGAGATATCTGGAAATAGTGTTACTTACTTCCGCCATATGATCCTCCAAACAACACAACGGGGCAATCCTTGGCGGAGAAATTTTGCTTCAGATCAGTGATGAGAACGGAAAAATCAGCGAGCGCTTGTTCGGCGGTGAGAAACGACAAGGTAGTGGCATTCTTATACGCTTCCCTTGCACTTCCGAAAGGCATAGACTCGCCGTAATACCGATGCTACCAAATCGAGAAATTTCGTTTGAGAACAATTAATGAAGTGAATGTGGATAATATATTACGTTAAGGAGGCAGGAGGCTTACTTCGGGGAAAACCACCATGGCCCCGAACTGAGGGGCGATTTCCCAGACGAAGCCAGTGTTCTGGGCGAACCATTCGATGTCTCCTTCGTTGCCGCAGTAGAGGAAAATTGGGCCCAAGCGCTGGGGGCCCACCCAGTGTTCGGTGCTGATGAGGTAACGCTGCGGGAACGTGGGTAGCTCCGAGAAACTGAAGTGGTCGAGGCGCTGTTGGAAGTACCTGGTTTCATACTGAAATTGCTGTTGCGCGAAATGGGTTCCTGTTGCTGCGAATTTTCCTAGGAATCGCGAGGAATGCTTCAACGCCAGTGATGGTGCTGAGTAAGAGACCACGATGATGAGCGCAACACTGAACACAAGCGTGCTCAAACTCAATCTGTGTTCTACCATTGTTGCCGAGCTCAACCAGTGCTCCCACGGTCAACTGCAAAGTCACATCCTCCGATTACGAATCTCGAAGAGTCTACGTGTACATTTGGGCTATGGGCCTTGGTTTGATTTTGGGCCTTAGTGCTATGTTTTTTAAAAATTACTGTGGACCCAAAATCCTTGCAGACATATGGGCTCATTCTTCTTGTATCCCATGATTTTCATATTCATTCCCAGCCAGAGTGGAGAAATACGAAAATACCCTTAGCAAAAATTTAATATATTTGTGATAAGAATATTATGCAAATCATTTACGAATCAAGAAACTCGTAATCATTCATAATGAGATGAAAAATAATACTATTATCGTGTCAAAGCTCATTCTGGGTTATTATTTATTTCTGTTGTACATTTCTTTTTCTTTTACTTTTCTATTATTTAATAAGTCATTTACATATTAAGCAATTCAAAAAAAAAATTTCCGTAATGTGAGATGTCAATTTCACGTAACTCGAATAACTAAATTCAAGGAAGGAAGAACCATAAAGAAAATATTTAGTGGTCTTCATTAATGTGATTCAGTCATTACTCTTTTGACATTAGAATGGTTTACATTATTGTTTTTGTTTTTATTATGACAATATTGATACTTTATTTTCAACTTGAATAAAGGAGGTGATGAATACCGTCATTTACCAAATCTAGTTCAAATAAAGAATATAACCCTCTCTATTTCATTAATCCTTTGCTAGTTGCATTAATGCCAAACAATTTAAAAAATTGTGTGATTCTTCTTCTGAGTAATGATTCTTCTTATTTAGGAAAGAAAAATGAAAGAGCATGATTTTCATTTTGTAGTCATGTTGTAGAAGAGAAGACATTCATGACTAGAAGGTCGAGTTCATTGTAACAAGGGAAGATCAAAAATTAAATGATAATAATTAACCATTGGTAACTGGAGAAAGATTATAAAATCTATGTATGTATTATTAGAAGAAGACGAATTCAACAAAAGTCCCCATTTTCCCTTCCTCTCAATTACTATATATTTAATAATATTCCTCACTCATAATTACACATAATCCTTCATGAGTGAATTAGCCTTTCGCATTCTAGAACTTTTTCTGTTATCCACAATCATTGCATCACTTGGCACCTCTTCATTATTCTTCTCCCTGCCCATTTCCTTAACTGTCCTTGTGTTTGTGCTATTTCCACTTGTGACATTGCCTCTCCCATCAAAATCAAACTTGCCCTCAAGGTTGAAGTCAAGATAAGCTTGTTGCATATAGGTAAATTCCTCCCAAGTAGCATGTTCTGCATCAATGCCTTCCCATTGTACCAAGACTTTGAGGAATATGTTTGTCTCCCTTGAGAATAATTCTAGATTGCAAAATATCTGCTGGTTGTAATATAGGACCAATGTCATTTGTAATTAGAGGAAGTGGAATATATGATTGATGATGAACACCTTGCCATGATTTCAACTGTGAGACATGAAAAACAGAATGAATTCGAGCAGTTGAGGGCAACAACAACTTGTAAGCAACTGGACCCACACATTGAATAATAGGGAAAGGACCAAAGTATTTCATGCCCAGTTTCTGATTTTTTCTCAATGCAACTGACTTTTGTCTATAAGGTTGGAGTTTAACTAACACCATATCTCCAACATTGAATTGCACATGACGTCTCATCTTATTCGCTTGCTTCTTCATATACTGCTGAGCCTTATGCAAGTTGTCTTTTAATTGATGTAAAACAGCATCACGCTGCTGCAATAATTTTTGTAATGTTGGAGGATCATTTGAATCTGTAACATACTTATCAATCCTAGGAGGATCCCTGCCATAAACTGCCTTAAATGGCATCATACTCGTACTAAGGTGGTACAAAGTATTATACCAAAATTCAACACAAGGTAACAACTTCAACCACATCTTTGGATGGATTGTCATAAGCAAAGCAACGTAAATACATCTCCAAACAACGATTAACAACTTCCGATTGGTCATCAGACTGGGGATGGTGTGCAGTGCTCATAGCCAATGAAGTACCACTCAACTTAAAGAGTTGTTTCCAAAATCGACTCATAAAAACCTTGTCTCTATCAGATACAATAGATTTGGGAAATCCATGCAATTTGACCATTGTCTTCATGAATAATTCGGCCACTTGTACACTTGTATAATCTGCTTTTAAAGGAGCAAAATGAACATACTTGGAAAGTCGATCTACCACTACCATGATCATTGTAAAACCACTAGCATTGCGTAGTCCTGTGATGAAATCCATTGCAATATCCTCCCATATTTGTTCTGGAATTGGTAGAAGATGTAGCAACCCTGAATGTAGTGAATTGGAAAACTTAGCTTGTTGACAAATGAGGCATTGTTTAACAAAATTAGCTATGTCTTTATGCATACCCTGCCATTGAAATTGGGCAGCAATCCGAGACACGGTTCTTGCAACACCCGAGTGTCCTCCAAGTGGAGAATAGTGAAATTCATGTAATATTTGTTGAACCAAGTCATGCTTCTTAGGAATAACCAATCTACCATTCCAGTATAATAATTCATCATGTGTGGAATAATTAGGATGAGGAGGGGTACCCTTGCGACACAATTCACGGATGTTGTGTAGCTCAGTATCCTCTGTAATTGCAACATGCAATACTGGCAGAATTTCCATGTTTGGTTGAGACCACGCCATAAAAAATGATCGAGACAAGACGTCTGCTGTCAAATTATCCTTTCCTGGTTTGTACTCTATAGTAAAGTCATAGCCTAGCAACTTATGTAACTAAGACTGTTGTTCTGGAGTTTGTAGGGACTGTTGTGTAAGGCTCCTTAAACTCCTTTGGTCTGTCCGAATTAAGAACTTATGCCCCAAGAGGTAATGTCTAAATTTCGCTATAGCTTCAGTGATTGCATATAGTTCCCTCGTACAAGCTGATTGTTTCTGCAGTGAAGGAGTTAATTTCTTTGAAAAGAAAGCAACTAGATGATTGTTTTGACTCAACATTGCTCCTATACCAATTCCTGATGCATCTGTTTCTAGTACAAAAGCCTTAGAAAAATCTGGAATAGCAAGAACTGGAGCCTGAGTTAAGACAGATTTGAGTGTTTCAAAAGCTGCAGTAGAATCAACATCCCAATTAAAATTGTCTTTCTTGAGCAAATTTGTCAAAGGGGCTGCAATAGATGCATAACCCTTTATAAACTTCCTATAATAACCTGTAAGGCCCAGAAATGCCCTTAACTGCTTGAGGTTAGTAGGAATAGGCCAAGCTAACACAGCTCATACCTTGGAAGCATCCACAGCTACTCCTTGACTTGAAACCGTGTGACCTAAGTATTCGACTTGAGTAAGTCCAAATGAACACTTAGATAACTTGGCAAACAATTTATGTTTTCTTAATAATTGCAAGACAGCTTCTAAAGGTTGTAAATGAGAAGACCAAGTTGGATTATACACCAATATGTCATAAAAAGAAACCAAAACTGATTTCCTCAACATATCTTGAAAGACTTCATTCATCAAACATTGAAATGTAATTGGGGCATTCATCAACCCAAAAGGCATCACAAGCCATTCGTAGTGTCTATGATGTGTTCTGAATTCTATCTTGTATCGATCTTCTTTCTTTAATAAGATTTGATGATAGCCAGACCTGAGATCAAGCTTGGAAAAATATTGAGCCCCAAATAGCTCATCAATTAACTCATCAACAGTGGGAATTGGAAAACTATCCTTGACAATTATGGCATTTAAGGCCCGATAATCGGTACAGAATCTCCAAGTACTATCTTTCTTCTTAACCAAGACAATTGGTGAAGAAAACGGACTAGTACTAGGCACTATAATTCCCTCTTGTAACATATCGCTGACCATCTTCTCAATTTCTTCTTTTTAACTATGAGGGTACCTATAAGGTCTAACCTTAACATGATCCGCTCCTTTAATTAAAGGTATACAGTGATCATTGGATCTATTAGGAGGAAGACCCGTAGGAACTGCGAACACATCATGATAAGTATACAGAAGTAATGCTAATTCAGGTTCCATGTTCTCGGGTAGTTTCAACCAGTGATCGGCATCACAATTTGGTTGCTGAAATTGCAATGTAAATAATTCAGAGATGGCGTGAGTCCTTTGCATCCTGCGAAGATGATTATATTGAGCTGGAGCCGGAAGTTTTGGTTTATCACCATGAAGGGTCACAAAGTTCTCGTCTACTAAAAACTTTAATGTCAAATCACTGTAGTCAGCAATATGGGAGCCCAACGTAGCCAACCAAGCTGCCTCCAAAACTACATCTGCACCTGAAACTGGCAGTAAGTAGACTGGTAGTTTTAGAGAGTGTCATTGGATTTGTACTTCAACTTCCCTCACCATACCTTCCAAAATCAAAGAGTTTTTATTACCTACTAAGACTTGAAATTTAGAAGTTGGTTCAATGGCTAATTTCAAGCAATGAGCAATGCGCGGTTGCAAGAAGTTGTCTGAACTACCACTGTCAAGTAGTACTTGAACCTTCACCCCATTAATAATACCTTGAAATTGCATAGTACCAATACCAGCGACCCCCTTAAGAACATTAAAAGAAAGGTGATGTTCTTGTTTTGATGATTGAATCTGATGGATATTGTTCTCATCTGGTGGGTCAGGTTCCAGTTTGAAGTCCTCCTCTTCCTCTAGTTGTAACAATAAGTATTGTTTGTTGGGGCATCGATGGCTAGGTGAAAATTTCGCATCACAAGTGAAACACAATCCCTTCTCTCTTCTTAATTGCATTTCTGTTGCAGATATTTTTTTAATATTGGAAGACTTAACTAATTGTTGGTTAGGCTGATGTGTGGTGTTTGGATTAGGTAACAAAGGTGGTAGGCTCGTGGATTTAGTGGTTTGTGCTAGGGATGATGATTGGTATTTTGGGTAAGGGTGGGTTAAGGTAGTTTTATTTTTAGGCAGATATTTCTCTTCAAAAAGCTTGACCAATGAAACAGCATACAACAAGGAGGTTGGATTTTGAGCAATAACATCCCTTCGAATGTCAATCTTGAGGCTACTAAGAAAACAATCAAGTAAAGCATCTGCAGTAATGCCTTGAACACGATTGGCCAAAGCTGTAAATTCTCTGTAATAATCCTGAACCGATCCTGATTGCATCAACTTAAAAAGAGTATAGCGAGGGCACTCATAAGGAGATAGTCCAAATTCCAATTCCGAGGCTCGAGTGAAACCGATCCAAGATTGAAATGGATTGGTCTTAGCTATCATTTGGAACCAAGGAATCACCTCTGCTTCCATATGAACTGCAACAATGGTAAGACGTTGCTCCTCTGGAGTATTGTAAAACGTGACAAATTGCTCTGCCCTAAAGATCCATTCCAGCACATTCGAACCATTGGAATGAGGAAAATCAAGTTTGACATTACGAACCTGAAACGGCTGAACTGCTTCTGATGTTGACAATTTCGGTGTCTCTGCTACATGCAAAGATGTGAGTGCAATTTCAATGCTCTCAAAATGACTAGGTCTCTGTATGACGAGATTCCATCAACTCTAACATTCGCTTGATATCTGTGTAGAGGTCCTTTAATCTAGTGTTTTCTGCCATGAGTGGAAATGAGACGAGATCAAAGCACCAATGTAACGAGGGAAGATAAAAAATTAAATGATAATGAATTAACCACTGATAACTGAAGAAAGATTATAAAATCTATGTGTGTATTATTGGAAGAAGACGAACAGATTTGAACAGAACAGAGAAGATAACACTCAGAGATAATAGAGAGAAGAAACATAATTCAACAAAAGCCCCCCTTTCCCCCTCCTCTCAATTACTATATATTTAATAATATTCCTCACTCATAATTACACATAATCCTTCATGAGTGAATTGGCCTTCCGCATTCTTGAACTTTTTCTGTTACCCACAATCATTGCATCACTTGACACCTCTTCATTATTCTTCTCCCTGCCCATTTCCTTAACTGTCCTTGTGTTTGTGCTATTTTCACTTGTGACATTGATCCAATTTGATTGAATTCTAATTTGAGGTGCAACAAAATTTAGATCTTAAGAGTGAGGTTTTTCTTTGAACCACTGAATTCTCTTTTTTTATTTATCTTTCTTTCACTCAATTGCATTGATTGTAATCCAATGTGTTATGTGAACACTAGTGTGTGTGAATTCTGTGGAAAAAAATTGAAAAAAAGAAAAAAAAGAAAAGAAAAAATAGTTATGCATGATGAGAGTGGAATTCTTTGTCACTGTGATAATACATTTCAGATTCAAGCAATCCAAATATATCTTTGGAAGTATCTCAGGAATGAACTTGTCTAAAGTTTTATATAACAACATTTAAATTACAGAATTTAAAATAATTCTAATTGAGTATCTTTTTCAATAATGTAATTCTTAAAGTTAATCCATATGACTATATTTTGTAATATAAGTTTTTATCTTTTCAGAAATACAATTTAAAAATTATATTCTAAATTATATCCAGAAAAACTGCTGGATTATATGAGTTAGAAAACAAATCAAAATCAGTGTTGATAAAGTTTACCTTTTTTTTTCTTCCCTAAACACTTTCAAAATTACATCTTAACACACCACAAAGTTAAACATCTTAAACTCTACCAACAGTGTATTATCCATCGTACGGAATAACAATGAAATTAATTGTAAATATAGAAAAAATTTAGAAAAAGTGATCTTTTATAACGATAAAGTTGGGAGTTGCAGGCTGAAATTATAGGGTGCAGAGATTTCATTGTTAATATTTGAAATAAATATTATTATAATTATGGTCCATGTAACTTATTGGATTGACTTTAGTAAAAGAAAGGTCAATATGATGGTTGTTACCTTATGAGGCTAATAAAGTCAGTGGAGTTTTATATTATTATTATAATATAAAATAAACCCCTCTCCTCTCCCTTTAGAATAAAAGATACACTTTTGTAATAATTTTTTGTCAGTTTTTACATGTATATCTTTTCTCACCATCAAGAAAAGAATAAGGAATAGAAGGAAGAGAGGGGAAAATTTCAAGGTTAACAAAGATCATCAAAGAGCATTTGAAGATTAACAAAGATCATTAAAGAATATGGATCCGGGTACGTTTCTCTTCTATATTTATGCGAGAATCATAAACTTCTAAGATCCTGTGCATTTCAGATGAAATTGAAAAATGATTTACATGTAGTATCAGAGCACAGGTTGTTGAATTTATGATTCTCCATTAAAGATATTTTCCCAAAATTCTATAAACCCTAATTTGAAAATTAAAATGAGATTAAGAATTAGGGTAATTAAATTATGTGAAAATGTAATTATAGATTTGGTACTGCCCATGGCACTATTCACAATCCTGTTATCGCAGGACACTGTTCACGCGACACTGTTCATACGAGAAAGAATTTTGCTTGCTTGTTGTCGCGGGGCACTCATGACATAAAAGAGTGAAATTTGAACTTTATTTTGATACCTTTTGTATAAATTTGAAACTGGATTCAATTTAGGATATTATAATTAGGTATCTAATGAGCATTAATGATTTGGCACATGAATTCTCAATTGGTTTCAAAGTAAAGGAAAGGTTGGAGCGAGAGACCGGAAGTTATAGTAAATGCAACTAGGCTCAACCTTAATTTTTTCTGTGTTATACTAATGAAAACTAATTATTATTTTGAAATTAATTATATGATAGATTTGTAATCACCAAAGTGATCAAATCTGATTTAATTACTCATTGAATGGATATTTGTGAATGAGTATATTAAAGTTTGTTATTATAAGACATTAAGCATCACCCAAAGGTTGATTATTTGTTCTTATAATTATTGATTATTTATGTGATGTCACTGTTAGTTTTATTTTATCCAAAGATAGTAATTTCTAATTAGTGTATATATCATGTGATTGATGTATCGCCCAAAGGAGAACATTAACATACATTGAGAGTTTGGTTAGAAGTTATCTGAATCTGTTTTTCATATCTTATACACAACATTAATGTATAGTTTTGTATGAAATTTTGCAGTTTCCATAAATTTGTATGGTGTAGGAAATGGCATTGTCAAGTTCAATGGGCTTAATTATGATGAGTGGTCTGAACAAATTCAATTCCAATTGGGATTTATGGATTTAGACCTCGCATTATTAATGGATGAGAAGCCCGCAGCCATTACAAAGACTAGTTTTGAAGAGGATAAATCTCTTCATCATGCATGGGACAAGTCTAATCGACTGAGTTTGAGCTTGATAAAGATAACCTTGGCTGAAAATGTGAAGTCATCTATGCCAAAGACTGATAATGCAAAGGAATTCATGGAGAAAATCAAGGAATACTCTCAATCAGACATTACTCATAAGTCTATTGTGAGCAGCTTGATGAATGAGTTGACGACCAAGAAATTTGATTGGTCACAACCCATTCATGATCATGTGACTGGAATGGCAAATCTCGCAGTAAAGTTGAAATCAATGGGTATGGATGTGAATGAGTCCTTTCTGGTACAGTTCATTATGAACTCACTTCTTGCTGAGTTGGGCCAGTTCCAGGTGAATTATAACACCATTAAAGAGAAATGGAACTTTCAGGAAATTAAGGTCATGTTGGTTCAGGAGGAAGGGAGGTTGAAGAAATTGAAGGATCACTCTCTCCATCTCACATTTCATGAAGGGGTTAGTGGCAGTAAAGCTAAGCCAGATAAAAAGAACAAGAAGGATAGAACCTCACTAAAGGTTCAGGAAGGCAAAATCTATAAGGAGAAGACATGTTTCTTCTGCAAAAAGGCTGGACATTTCAAGAAAGATTGTCTGAAAAGAAAGAAATGGTTCGAAAAGAAAGGTACCTACTATGTTTCAATAGGTTTCAAATCAAATCTTATTGAAGTGCCTAACAATACCTGGTGGTTAAATTCTGGTGCAACTACTCATGTATCACATGTTTTACAGGGATTTCTTTCAATCCAGCCCATAAGAGAAACTGAAAAGTTCTTATATATGGGAAATAGAATGAAAGCATGGATAGAAGGAATTGGAACGTATAGATTGATCCTGGATAGTGGCTGTTGTCTGGATCTAGAAAAGTGTTTCTATGTTTCTGTATGTGCTAGGAATTTAATTTCTGTTGCAAAGTTGGACAAGTTAGGATTTAACTTTAGGATTTGTAATGGTTCCTTTTCATTGTATAAGAATTTGTACTATTATGGTTTTGGTACTTTAATTGATGACTTATACTGTTTCAATCTTGATGTTAAATTTGTTGAATCTCTGTTTCATGTTGAATGTAGTAATCATATAGTATGTAAGGAGAATTCTACTTTCTTATGACATCAAAGGTTAGGTCACATATCCAAAGAAAGGATGTCGAGGCTAATGAAAAGTGAAATTTTGCCTCAATTGGATTTTAGTGACTGGGATGTGTGTTTGGACTGCATTAAAGACAAGCAAACAAAACACATTTCAAAGAATCCAGCCACAAGAAGCAGTCAACTTCTTGAATTGATACACACTGACATATGTGGTCCATTTGATGCTCCATCTTTTGGTGGTGAAAAGTATTTTATCACTTTTATTGATGACTTCTCACGTTATTGTTATCTATACTTACTTCATGAAAAGTCTTAATCAGTGGATGTACTTGAGACTTTTATAAATGAAGTGGAAAGACAGTTAGATAGAAAAGTAAAAGTTGTGAGGTCCGGTAAAGGTGGTGAATATTATGGAAAATTTAATGAAAGTGGACAATGTAAAGGTCTATTTGCAAAGTTACTTGAAAGTTGGGGCATATGTGCACAGTATACAATGCCTGGTACACCAAAACAAAATGGTGTAGCTGAAAGGCGAAATCGTACTCTTATGGAAATGGTTAGGAGCATGATAAATTATAGCAATGTACCTTTATCATTGTGGATGTATGCATTAAAGTCCGCTGCATATCTGCTTAACAGGGTTCCTAGTAAGGCAGTTCCTAAGACTCCTTATGAACTATGGACAGGAAGGAAACCTAGTTTGAGGCATCTTCACATTTGGGGGTGTCCGGCAGAAGTAAGGGTGTATAATCCACATGAAAAGAAGCTTGATGCAAGAACCATTAGTTGTTTTTCCATTGGCTATCCTGATAAATCAAAGGGGTACATATTTTATTCCCCTAATCACAGTATAAGAATAGTTGAGTCTGGTAATGCTAGATTCATTGAAAATGGCCAGATCAATGGGAGTGAGGAATCACGAAAGGTGGATATTCAAGAGAAACATGCAGAAGTACCTACATCTGATGTTTCTTCTCAAGTTGTTGTTCCTTATGTTGTATCATGGCCGCACAACATTCCAATGCAACAAATAAATATCCCAAACCCACAAAATGAGCATATGGATAATGAACCAATCAATGGTGCACAAGTCATTGATGAGCAAAGAATAGATGAACCACAAGTAATACCTTTAAGAAGGTCTGAAAGGCAAAGAAGATCGGCTATTACAAATGACTATGTGGTTTATTCACTTGAGCATGAATGTGACTTAAGCATTGATGAAGATCCAGTCTCATTTAGACAAGCCATGGAAAGTAACAATTCTGAAAAGTGGTTTGATGCTATGAAAGAAGAGTTGAAAACAATGGATGACAATAAAGTTTGGGATCTAGTTGAGTTGCCTAAAGGTGCGAAACGAGTCGGTTGTAAATGGGTCTTTAAGACAAAATGTGACTCTAAAGGCAAGATTGAAAGGTATAAGGCTAGACTTGTCGCTAAAGGTTACACTCAAAAGGATGACATTGACTATAAAGAGACCTTTTCTCCAGTTTCAAAGAAGGACTCTTTAAGAATTGTAATGGCTTTGGTGGCTCATTATGACTTGGAGCTTCACCAAATGGATGTAAAGACTGCCTTTCTTAATGGTGACTTAGAAGAAGAGGTTTATATGGATCAACCTGAAGGTTTTATGACCACATGAAAGGAAAAACTTGTGTGTAAGTTAAAGAAGTCAATATATGGACTTAAACAAGCTTCTAGACAGTGGTATCTCAAGTTTAATGATACTATTTTGTCATATGGTTTTGTAGAGAATACTGTTGATCGGTGTATCTACATGAAGGTCAGTGGGAGCAAGTTTATTATATTGGTTCTATATGTTGATGGCATTCTCCTTGCTACATGTTTTGTTACATGATGTAAAGAATTTTCTCTCTAACAAATTTGAGATGAAAGATATGGGTGAGGCATCCTATGTGATAGGAATAAAGATATTCCGTAAAAGATCACAAGGAGTGTTGGAATTGTCTCAAAAGGGATATATAAAAAAGGTGTTAGAGAGATTTAGAATGGAAAATTGTTCTGTAGGGATAGGTCCAATTCAAAAGGGAGATAAATTTAGTCAAATGCAATGTCCCAAAAATGATTTGGAATGAAAAGAAATGGAGTTTATTCCTTATGCTTCAGTGGTTGGTAGCTTGATGTATATTCAGACTTGCACTCGACCAGATATAAGTTTTGCAGTCGAAATGTTAAGTCGCTATCAAAGTAATCCCGGAATGGATCACTGGAAAGCTGCAAAGAAAATCCTTAAGTATTTACAAGGAACCAAGGATCACATGCTTATTTATAGAAGGACAAATAACCTTGAAGTGGTGGGTTACTCAGATTCAGATTATGCTGGATGTATGGACTCGAGAAAGTCAACATTTGGTTATATCTTTATGTTGGCTAAAGAAGCAATCTCATGGAAAAGTGCGAAAGAGTCTATCATTGCTACTTTTACCATGGAGGCTGAATTTGTGGCATGTTTTGAAGCCACAGTTCATGCATTATAGCTACGGAACTTTATCTCAAGACTTAATATTGTGGACAACATTGCTAGACCACTGAAAATTTACTGTGATAATTCTGCAGCTGTTTTCTTTTCTAAGAATGACAAGTATTCCAAAGGTGCAAAACACATGGACTTAAAGTACTTGTTAGTTAAGGATGAAGTGCAGAAACAAAGAGTGTCAATTGAGCATATTGGTACTAATCAAATGATAGCGGATCCACTAACTAAAGGGTTGTCACCTAAAATATTTTCTGGTCATGTGAGAGACATGGAAATAATTGATAAGTCCTTGTTAGCATGATTAGTATGATGTGTATAATTTGCTTGTATTGTTTGACACATGTGAATTCAATTAAAGTTATGTTTCTGCTTATGTATGGCTGTTATCCACGTTATGTTATGTACATGCATTGTTTTGGTGTGATAACATATAATTTGTGTTGTAATTCAAAGATTAGAGTATTCTTTGATGAATGGTTTAAGAATTGAATTTATTTGTGATACATAGAAGAAATATGTCGTTTATTGACATGGATCGCCATGATTCGATTGATTTAATTCTTATTAAGGATGATGCCTTGATTATTTCAATTAAAAGTGCGCTCTTATAGTTGTTGAATCTTCAAGTCATAACATGGACCAAATGGGAGATTGTAAGAATAATATTTGAAATAAATATTATTATAATTATGGTTTATGTAATTTATAAGGCTGACTTTAGTAAAAGAAAGGTCAATGTGATGGTTGTTACCTTATGAGACTAATAAAGTCAGTAGGGTTTTATATTATTATATAAAATAAATCCCTCTCCTCTCCCTTCAGAATATAAACAAAATAAAAGATACACTTCCGTAATAGTTTTTTGTCAGTTTTTACATGTGTATGTATGGTCTCTTTTCTCACTATCAAGAAAAGAATAAGAAATAGAAGGAAGAGAGGGGAAAATTCCAAGATTAACAAAAATCATCAAAGAACATTTGAAGATTAACAGATATCATTAAAGAATATGGATCCCGGTACGTTTCTCTTCTATATTTATGTGAGAGTCATAAACTTCTAAGATCCTATGCATTTCAGATGAAATTGAAAAATGATTTACAACTTTTACCACAAATAAGCAATGAAAATATTTTATATTTACTTTAACTGTATAACACCAACAATTAAGGCAGATTTATCTTAATTATAGTTTGGATACCGGTCAATTTTAATTTTGAAATCTTTCTACAGTATTCAGTCATCATTTATGTTTCACTATCCTTAAATTTTTTTTTTCCAAATTATTTCTTTCATGTGAAATAAGATAAATTATCAGTTACATTCATTATTAAATAAGTTTTAGGTTTCTAATATTTAAGTTATCTTTATTTTGGGTATTTATTTTTTTCTTCAAATCATACATAAATAAATTATAAAATTTTAATTTACGAACCTGAAAAATTTATTCACATTTTATCTCTAATATTATATTAGCTCTTTTAAGTAAGGTCTAAAATATTTTTAGATTTTTCTTTCAACTCTTTAACTTATTTTCTATTATAATAATCAATATGTTTTTCGTTATACATGACAGAAAACGCAAGAAACTTAATATTAACATAATAGACTTAATATATATTATTATTCAACACTTTAAAATTATGTGATACATGTTTTATGGAAATAAAAAAATGAAATTAACATTATATACTAATTAAACCAAAAATTTTAATTTGTTAGACATCTAATTAAAAAAATAGGCATTTAATTTCGAGTTTAAGAAAAAAAAAATTGGCACCATTGATAACTACGGGCCTTTTCAAAATCTTTATAATACTTCTTTTAATTTGTTTAACAACTCTAAAACACACATCATATCATACAACATCTTTTTAAACATCTTCAATATAATTAATTGCATGTCTTATATTTTATAGATTTATTGTTTCTGTAAAGAACTAAACTTTTCATTTTCAGTTCTAAGGTATCAAAAAACTTTTTTATTGGACACAAGTAATAAGTGTGCATCTATGATCCAACCCTTGTGAATTTGATATCATGCCACTAATACTCTAGTAAACTCATGGCTATGGGAACATAATTATATTCTCTTCTAAAATGAAAGAAAGTTTCTATCTCTCTCATTCTTCTCCCTAAATAGCGTGCCTTGTAGTAACTATGAGAATTGTAACACTTATATTCTTTATGTACTCTTTTGACCTCTCACCTCTCTGCCTTGTAGCTCCTTAGTAAGGAATAACATGTTACATGAAAATATATTTACAATTTTTAAGGGTCTTACTCAAGGGGTTAAGAAGTAGTAAAGTTTTCCAAAACATCCAAAAATTCTTAGTAAAGTTAACTTGCTGCTTCACAAATGTCATCCCGAAACAATATGTTGTTTCATATACAATTTATGTGCCAAAGATTTTTTCATATACAATTACTCAAATTTTATCCACATTATCATAATATATCTTTTATTCTCAATTTTTAGGACACAGAATTATGATACTATAATCTTGTTACTCATGTTATTTTTCTTCTTTTGAGACAACGATACTATAATCTTATATACTATGTTCTTTAATAAGCCTTTCTTATTAATTTTTTTTTTCATATCAAATTTCGTAGTTATGCCTTCAAACTTTATTTTCCTTAAATTTGTTCTTCTTATTTTCAGAAACGACGATAGTTATTATCACAACAGTCACAAGAAAAAAAAAAGTTAACGTATTATAATAAAATATTCTACCCACATAAAACATTTAATGATATAATATATCACATGTATTACACTTTAAAGAATATAATCTATATACAAAACCTAGAGATAAAACAAAACATAACACTATCTAATACAAGCGGTAAATATCTAATTAAACTTAACATACCTTTTAATAAATCGTATTGGAATTCAACATAATTTTAAAACTAATCCATGACACATGTAACATTTGGTTGATACATCCACATACTATGTAACAATTTAATTTAAATTAGGAAATATTAAGTATCAAGGGTAAGAAACCTGTCTAATGCGTTATTGTAAGTATTTAACTACTTGATAGAAGACTTCGTAATTCTGAATAATTAATTAATAATTTCTTAATCTTTTCTTCGCATTATCGTAATCCGTCTGTATCTAGAAGACTAGAAGAATCAACGTACATGTTTTGAAGGGACCAGCTGCTATTATTTGGGAGAATGAGAAAGTAGTGACCACAGGGAATGCACTATTATTAAAGTGTGCCATAAACTGGGTTTATGCTTGGAATATATGCAAATATATACCCTAGCTAGTAGTAATTAGAACCTTCTATACTGAATTTATATATATTCTGTGCCAGTGTAACACGTAAGAATAATCAGGGTCAACCTTCAGTTTTCATTGCACTAATGAATGAGTTTGGAATCAGGATTATACGAGATAAAGATGCTTATGCTGTTTGACATACGAAATTACCAGCTTTCAAAACCATTCGATAGTGAAATCCACGACAGCTGGATTCTATGGCAATTGGAATTATATTCTTCAGTACATTTTGTACTCCATTAGGGGCACACAACCACCCTTGGATCATCTAAACAGCGTTCTATGTGCCCTATAAACCCTGACAACCCATGCTTTATTAACACGTTCTCATGATGTAATGCCAAATAATCAAATGTAAACAGAGATATTTTCGAAATTAAAAAAAAAGGGAGAATTGAGATGCCTTGATTCTACTTATGGGTCATCATGGTAAGCGCAAGAATGTATATTAGGTGTATTAAAAAATAATTAGAACTGAATCTGTTCTCGAAGCTGAGGCTTTAAAACTGAGAAGATTATCAGCGATATATTCTTTTCATATCGAGAACAAGTTCGGTTTATACCTGCATAAGACAATTTAATTTACTAATTAAAGCGTTGAGATTCTGTATCCAATAAAATCATTCAGAGAACGATATTTCAGACCGAAGTATGTTGAGTCATCAAAACAACACTCACTAATGGTAATGAATATTTAATAATTTGTCCTATTATTGTTTGTCAAACATGCAAATTCGTTCTGTAGTTCACACTGTGTGTATGTAAGCATGAGTCATCTCGGAAAATAAAGACAAGAACCAGATCTTTCAAGAACTTTGCGTCACCATGCTAATACTTTCCATGGTTTTTTTTTTAATTACCATAATATTCTTGTAAACTATATTTGTTGATTTTTTTTTAAATCTGAATAACAATTTTTAGTACTTTCTTTTTCTTTTTTTTATATATATAATATACTAGATCTAACTTTAGTTTCACTTAAATCTATTATGATTAATTAAGTATTGGCGTTGATTATTAATCTTTGTAAAGTAATCATTAGTTTTTTTTTTTTTCTTATCTTTTAGTATCTTTTTGCGTTTGGGACGCAGCTAGTGTGGTTTTAACCGAACTATTGTTAGTTGAAGACTATTTCCAAACCCTTTATTAAGGGCCTTTGAGAATTTATGGAAGAATTCCCTTTTGGGTAAAGCTCTGCAAACCAAAAGAAATGAGTATTCTTTTCTTATCATTTAGTTAAAAAAACAGAGCATTGCGTTTTATTATGAGTATTGTTTCTTCCTTGTCATTTTAAATCTACAATATAAATTTTAACAAAGTTACTCATTAATTTTAAATAATGTTCAAATCTCCTAATTTACAAAATCTCAATAGAGTAAATGTCAACTACATAGAGAAGAATTGTAAGAATTAAGTATATTTTAATATAAATTTTTAAAATAAATAAAAATTAGACTTAATTTCTTAGTTTCTTATATTCACTATAAACAAAAAAATCAAATCTTAGACCATGAAAACTTTATCACATTTAGGTCTGAAAAGTTGTGAAGTGTGTATTGTTTTGCATCTATCAAGATTTTATTTTGATAAGTATATTTTAATAGTGTGAATGTTTTAGTTCTTTTCATTTGTTGAGTGGATGTTTAACAGAAAATGATATTGGTGTAAGATTGAATTTCTGAAATCTAACTTAGATTGTTTTAGAACCTTAGAAAGGATTCATCAAGAGATTATTAAAGAAAATATCATTCAATCATGATAAGGGTAGCTAATAAACTTTTTTTCTTGTTATGATGTATAAAATACATGGAAATTGAAGTTATGTGAATTATGTGATTTTCCATAGCAAGATTATTGGTTTGCCTTGTATCTTTTGTTGACCAAAACAATTTAAAATAAATAAAGATACCAAATTAAATCAAGATACATAAAAAATTATTGAAAACCAACAATGTAACGTCAATAACTACTAACAATTACATGAATAACATATTAATTGGTTAACATATAAGCTTTTGGCATTGACATATTTGTAAGATTGAAAATGAACGTATAATTATTGATACCGAAATCAATTATTCATCTGCCTTGAAACTAATAATGGATAGAAATAGAAAAAAAAAAAAAAAAAAACAATAAAAAAAAAAAAAAAAAAAACTAAACCATTAAAAAATAAAATAATATCTAAAGTAGACATAATTATATTATATTAAGAGTAATAGATAACATTTATATAAAAAAAATTCATTAAAAATTTTATTGAAATGAACGTACAAAAATCACTTCTAATACTGTATAAAAAAAGTTTATTAATAATATTTGTTATATATAATATTTACTTATATTTGATTATAATGATTTTACACAATTTTATATTAAGTATTCCACTAATATGATAAGATTACCTGGATGTTACCAAAATTTTAATATTATTTTTATGGAGTTCTCAATTTGTTAGATAATTATCACTTTTTACTTTTTCGTATAATTTACTTTATATTTATATTTATGTATTTGTAGTTCTAATTAGAAATATTTGTTGGGTTATTGGCTTAGATAACACGATAAATTAATTTGATTAAGTCCAACTTACACATATTGGATTTAATTTTCATTAGGTTAAATTTAATACAATTCAAAATATTCAAGATGTGAGTTATCTGTATTAAACACTCGGCCCAATCAATTTAGTTTTATTATAAAAAAAATACGATTATAAGAAATTATCCATTGACAATTTATTTATTTAATATTTTTAATTTATTTTAATTTTAATATTATAATTTTAATTATAACTTTTATTTATATCTAATATACTTTTTGGATTCTAAAAGATCTTATAAAATAAATATTTAAAAATTATAAATAAAAAATATTTTTCAAAACTTACTACACAAATTATTGTTAGACTCAATTTAAATCAAGAAGATTTGCATTAAATTCAATCTAACAAAAAGAAGAAGGAAAAAAAAAAAAAAAAAAAAAAAAAAAAAAAATAAAAAAAAAAAAAAAAAAAAAAAAAAAAAAAAAAAAAAAAAAAAAAAAAAAAAAAAAACTCAACCCAATCCAGCAGTTGGGTAATCCCTGTTCCAACTTCCAACTAACCTTGCGGTGTTGCATAAGCTTTGCTAATCATCCAAAACATGCGCAATCAAATCATGGCCAGCAAAAAGATTAAAAAAAGGCAGAAATTGGAATTTAGAAATTACACGGAATTCATAGCGTGCAGGCAGAATATTACGGAGAGTCACTATTCATTGAAATCGCTTTCTGGCGACATTCATAATCTTAATTTCTCAGCCTAAGTACCCATTTTCAACTACCAAAACCAATGTTTCGGAGACTGTCTAAACTAATTTTAGACTGTGTTCTCACTACTTTCTGTCGATCATTTTGGCACATTCACATAACACAGACTTAGGGTCTTCATCTACATCATCTAATTGCCACCTTTTTTCAATGAGCCCATCTCAGAAACCATAATTTCAACCTTTTCACCTCCCGCGTGCTTCACCTTTCACCAACAACACATTTTTTCCTAATAAAAATGGAGTAATTCATACATTTAGCCTCACGACGATTAAAATGATTAAAGTAGGATCAATTATGATCCCTAATTTCACAAATTAGATGTAGAACCATTTACTGGCCACCTAAACACGCACTCTGGATGATGTGAGACTATTTAGTCCAGAATATATCTGTTATTTAGGTCTATTTTCATTATTTTATAATTAAAAATTAGAAAAATGTGTTTTTTAAGTTCTGGTACTTTTTAACAAACTTGATTTTGGTCTTATACTTTGAATTAGTCTCAAACTTAAAAACATAAGTTAATTTTTTTTTAACTTTTTGAAAGTAAAAATAGTCACTAAATATTAAATTTAAGTTTGAAAAAACTATTTTCATCTGTTCTTAATACTTAAAAGACTGATTCATCGATTTAAAGTGTAGTGACTAAAATTGATAAAGTAGTCCTCAAACTTAAAAAAAAAAAGAAAAAAGTAAATTTAGTCTCTTTTCTAACTTTATGATAGTAAAAAATTGTCACTAAATATTACATTTAAGCATTAATGATTAATTACTTTTCGTATTTTTCAAAGTTTGAGGACTATATTCATTAATTTTAAAGTATGAGGACTAAAATTAAGTTTGACAAAAAAAAAAGGGAGTATAGGGCTAACAAATTTTTTTATTGAAACTAAATTTTTGAATTGTAACAAATTAATAATTAAAAAAAAAGGTGAGCTCCAAGCAATGTCACTTGAAAATAAGTTTTTTGGGACCCTGAGCTTTAAGCTCACAAGTCAACGTGTACTTACAAGGGAATTATTAATAAATATTTATGCATTAATAATTAGGATTATAATTTTAATATCATTTCTGAATATTTGGGTTTAATTTCAAATATAGATTATTAAGTTTGAATTAATCTTTTTAAAATTGGTGTAATCAAACCACTACTTAGAACAATATTCTACAATGGTTATTTAGAAGTATTTACATCAATTTCAAATGTCACCTGTATAATAAGTTTTAATAGTTTTTAAATCGGTTGATAATTATAACGATTATAGCTAAAATTAATATAATATGTACCTTATTAAGTAAAAAACTTGTTGAAGAACATGTTACATAGTTTTTTAGGTAATTGATGTAATATATTACATTGGCCGTCTCAAACAATAGAATATGTCCGTTAAAAAGTTTTAATTTGATTTTTTTTTATTTATCTTGTGATATTAAATATGGGGATACACTAGTAGAAAAAATATATTTAACTGCGATTCTAGAAGAGTTATAATTGCAGTTCTGGAACTACAATAGATTCAACTGCAGTAAAAAGTATTAAAGCTATTATTATGATTGTAGAACCGCAGTAAAAAGTATCACATACTACTGCGGTTGTTTTGTTAACTACGGTATGATACTCATTATCGCGGTTGTTAACCAAATAACCGCGGTGGTATGTCCCCTATTACTGCGATTTTTATTTTAACTGTGGTGGTACATGCAATTATTTTTTAAAATGCAGCAACAAACAACTGTTGTCCAAAACTTGCTCAAATATTTCAAAACTCAGGTAGATTACTCAAAATTATACATTACACAAACACTACAAGTCATACATTTTACACTACAAGTTATACTCTAAGTCATACATTATACTATGCATACACTACAAGTTATACAAACTAAAACAGTTCAAATATAAAATGTCAGGGATCGAACATTCCCATACTCAATTCTAACACGTTTTAATCAAGATACACAAACTAAAATAGTTCAAGCATTTCATAAATAAATAAAAAAAAAACATACCTCTTGTAGACAAAGGTAAAGCGCGGGAAGATGTTGAAATGCACAAAATACAAATGAACCAAACAGCAATCTACCTAACTAAAAAAATGGAACCAATACTAAGTAAAAATGAAGAGTAAAAAGAGAACCTACCACAAAAACGTAAAGAACCCGAGACGACACCAATGCAAGAAGAAAACAACCAAGACTCAAAACGATCGCCAATAACCAATGCAAGGATAAACACCTAAACCCAACAATGACGAATATGTAAAGAGAAAACGAAAATGCAACGCAGATGAAAGATTCAACGAGAACCAAAGGAAAACAAAGAAGAAAAGTAAAACGGAAATGCAAACCGTGAAAAAGTAAGAGTATGGACAATGGCGAGGGACGACGGCACGAGAGAGAGCTTCAACCTTAGTTTGGGTGACGACGACGAGGGACGAGGCCGAGAGCGTTGCGCGAGAGAGGGAAAACGAAAGCGTAAAGGAAAAAATGAGTACAGACTTCTAAAACATGGGATTCGGCCACGATTGTAAGGAGGAACTGCGGTCGTATCCACCTACCACCGCGGTTCTGGCCCCAACCGCAGTGATATCTCCTGCATCATTTAATTTTTAAAACTTTTGTGGGGATACAACCACTGTTGTAAGGAGGAACGTGGTCTTATCCACCTACCACCACAGTTGCGGCTAGAACCGCGGTGGTATGGTTCCACTTAATTACAAAATTACCACCGCATTTTTTTTAATGTGGTTTCCTCTTAACCACAGTGGTATCCTGTTATGGAATGTGTTTTTTATACTAGTGACAATGATAATAGTGCCCACTAATAATGGCGGAAGCGTTTCTATTAATGGAAGACTTGTCTTGTTGTGTCAAACACGAGCACATTAACAACATTGCTCATCGATGACAATGAAAGCCAAAGGTGCAATGTTGTGGAAGACTTGTTTTGCAACGTCGAACATAGGAGTAGCAACGACAGTGTTTGTAAGTGACTACAAAAGCTGGAGGTAAAACGTCAGGAGAGTCTTGTCTTGCGAAGTCAAATATAGAAGAACCAATAACACTGCTTGTTGATGGCGGTTGGTAGCGTCTTTGTTTGTTTACTAGCTTACACTTTCTTACTTGTGTTAGTGTGTTTGTTTTATATCTGTGATGATCGTATTATACACGGAAACATGTAATATTGCAGATAAATCAATTAAGGACGCTCTTGATTAAGCCTACTACAAATTTCTTTTAAATATTTTAAAAATCTCTTTATTATATTTATATATCAATATATTTTGTTTTGAAATCTCTACTAAGAGAGATGTATTTTAATATAATTTTTTATTGGATAATTGAAATGTGTATACATGTTTAAATCACTTATTAAAATAAACTATCATTAAATTTGAGTGTTACATTTTCTACTAATAATAAGATAAGATTATTAAATTTGGACTAAACTTTTAAAAATAAAATTAAAATTAAAATTCATATTATATTTTGATAATATAAATTCATTTAGTGAACAAGATCAGATATAAAAATAAAAATGTTTTATTTTGATAAAACTTTAATTTTATCTATTTTTTCATATTTTATAATAATAATAATAATAAAATCATATAAAATAACTAATTACAATATAATAAAGACAATAATCGCTTTATATATACTATATTATCTTGACTACCAAAAAAATCTTTAAGAATTTCTAAATAGCCTACTATCCAATGTAAACAAAAAATAGATTTTTTTCTTCACTCGTAAGATTCAAATTAAAATATTGTTACTTCTTTTAACAAGATCTAGTTTACGATATTTTTCGCCTTAATTATTTACACAGCTAACTTAATTAAAAAAATTGTATTAATAAATAATAAAAAAAGAGAAAATATTAATAAAATTTTATTTTAAAAATACATTTATATTATTATAATTGAATTAATTTCTTTTAGAGAATAAAAATATGATATGATATAGGCTAACATTAATAAAATATGGTACAAACATTTTGAAAATGATAAATATATTAAATAAATAGATAAATTAAAAGAGAGTACTAGTATAAAAATGAGAAATATTAAAACAGTGGTAGCAAAATCACCAATAAAAACGATGGAGTGCCATTTTTTGTAATTAACTAATAAACATAATTTATTAATTACTATTGAAACTAATATGTAGATACAACATAAGTTGGTACAATAATTGATGTAGTAACAACATATCATATTAGTTTAGTTGTAATATGTTATATGTTCTGGTTCTAGGATACCAACAAAGTATATCTCATTATTTCTTTTTCTCCACTTTCACAATGTTGCTCTTCTTTGTTATCCAAATTCACGCAAAACTTTTCCATTCTCCATTGTCACGCATTGTGATTCTTCAAGAAGCCACTATCATTCACTTTTACTAGAAAACTTATACTTGCTCCCACAGTAAACCCCTCCATTATGCTCACTAAGTTGTGGTTAGTGCACCCACCATGATCCATTATCACAACTTCTAAGAACTCTCACTTTATAGTTATGTTTTCTTGTATATTTTAATTTAACTTTTATTAGTAGTTGTAATAGTAGTTCAAATTTTGAATTGATATTTTGTACAAATGAAAAAAAAAAAACTTTAGAATCACTTTATCTGATAAAAACAAAAAACAAAACAAAGAAATTTTGGTGTTTACTCTAATATCAAAAAATTATCATATACCTTTTTTTAGTATAGGAAAATTCATGAGAGGCCAATCCATAAGGACTTAAAACTTAAAAAAAAAAAGAACATTTTCTATAATTTTTTATTCTTTAGAATTTATGATCAAATTTTCTGAATTTTGAATACATAGTCCATATATTTATTGAGTTTTGATTTAATCTTTCCCATAAGTTAATAACATTATTTTAGGAGAATTATTACAATCATACCCTACCCAAACCGTATTATCTCATCATAGGTGTTACTTTAGAATTGGTTTAAAAGGAAAATTTTTGAATTGATTCAGCGAAAAAAATACACATTTGAATTTGTGTCTAGCTGGGTAGAAATTTGTGCAATGTAAGATTTAAAATAAATCAAATTATTATTATTAAAAAAACACTTTATATATTTACTTTTTATACTAGAACTGATGTGAAAGGTAATGTAGCATATTAATTGTAAAGTAAAACGATATAATATATAATATGTTTTTTTTTCTATATAAGTTGTAACCCATAACCAACATAAAAGAATATTCTTTTGCATCGTATTATAGTAAAAAAAGAAAAGAATATACAATATCGATTTTAAAAAAATCAGTCGATATGATAAGTCCAGTTCAACATTATTTGATAATAGTTTTCTAAATTTTATTCCGTAAGTGTAGAATTGGGTGGCAATAATGCAAGGGGTTGTGGCGGTCTGGTCCTGAATGATGAAAGATTTATCTTGTTCGAAATACATCCACCAATTCACCATCGTGATCCACTTACACATGGAGCTAGCAAACCCCTTGTGACTGATCAATGCATTGTATTTATTATTAAAACTATGGGGTACCCCAGACCCATAAGCCAGCCATATATAGGCTCATGATCATGGAGAGCCTAGGCATGTGACTAGGTCCTATGATATGATATGCACACTCATCCACGAACTATGCTAGCTCTTCCACTGACAACAATCCCTTTGTGCCCCAAGAAGATATGTCTCCTTTTCATCTGCCTAAGTGCCTCCTATTATATCCATCCTTCCCCTTCACTGGGACCCTCTTGCCTTAACTTTGTGCCACAACATAAGAGCCAAACCCTTCCAAACTGTTTCTGCACCTTACCATCGTATCTACTATCATTAACTACTCAATCTCTTTTTTGGGTCATACTTACTTCATTTGCCCCTTCCCACCATATTAAATATTCAAGATTTTAAATTAAAAATAGTGTGAGTCCAATATTTTACTTCTCAATTTTCTGGCAGAATTAATGTTTACGTATATGTGGGACCTGGAAGGGTTCTTGGTTGATTAAGTTTTGACAGTCCCAGTGCTGGGTGGAAAGTCACATTAGTGGGCTGACATGGCTGGGTGTGCTTTCACTGCTACTACTCCTTTTAAACGCAAGCATGATGGATATGTGTGAAATGTTGAGTGAGGAAGTCTTAGAAAAGAGAGTTCAAGTGGGGCAAGCTAAAAGCTTTTGCTTTTTTCATTCATAGTCGGTGCAATTGTTGGATGGATGCTCCCTCGTTCGTTCACGGCTTCAAATATGAAACAGCCAAAATACTACATATATCTAATATTCTGACTAGGCTTTGCCTGTCCTTTCCCCACGAATGATTCTCAGGTTGAAGGTTTCTGCTTCATCACCCATCAACTTTTCATCTACACTGTTTCTAGATATATCAGAGCAATTTTTCTTTCCACTTTTTTCCCCTTCAGCTAATATTCTATTTCCACTTTCAACGTCTTACTCACATCAAAAGAAAACTTGTTATTTTCTTATAATTATGTTATTAGCAGTGTTCCCATCTATATGCAACTATAGAAATCTCATACAGAGTTTCATCCGTTCCATAAGTCAGTCAAGTTACATTCAAGTTAATCTAAAAGTGGTTACATTAGAGTGATTAACCAGTTCAAAAAAATAACTCAAAATTAAGTCAAACTTTTTTTTTTATTTTTCTGAATTTATTTTTCCTTAATGTAATGATTTAGTTTGAATTTTATATCAAAATAAAAAAACTAATCGAATTATTTATTATATTTAAATAAGTATTACATATTTACCGTTATTTATTGGATATATTTGTATTTATTAAAAACATGTTAACAGATTTATATTATATTTTTAACTATAATATTATGTAATTTATTCACATCTAAAGTTGAAATTTAAAATATGAGAATAATTTTACAAAAATAATATTGCATCATATATATTTATTTTGATTCATATTTTTTATTAAATTAAAATCAAATCAAACCAATTGGCGTTCTATTTTAAGATCTAATTGGAACCATTTTTAATGAAAAGTTGAACTAACCAAAGTTCAATTTCTGTCGACAAATAGATGATCGACGCATAAAAATCTGCACATGGAAAGAACCTGCTACCTGTGGAAGGAGAACAAAAATAGGAAATTGTTGCTGATACTCCTAGAAGACCTTCAAACAAAAATTTATATACTGCATTCGTTTCTTTTTAAAGTATCCATTTAAAGTTTTTTTTTTATAAAAAATATAATAATTTCTCTTTATCTTAATAAATATTTATTAAAATTTTCTATTTTATCTTTTTATTTTTATATCATAATATACACACACACGCATATATATGAGATTGCATAAAAAAATAAGAATATAAATAACAACAAAAATATTTAATGTTGAGTTGAATTTTGAAAATAAAAGTTAAATAGAAAAAAAATATGTGTGTGTGTGTTTTGTTTGAGTAAAGGACATTCAAAACTAAATACATTAATATTAATTTAATGCTTATAAATACCCTTTTATATATGTGCACTAGCATTAACCATCAAACAAGAGATTTCAGTACTATAGCTAAATAGACTTTTATATTTGTATAATACTAATATATAATCACGATTTTTTAATAATGTACTATCTTCTTTTTATTAGACCAATATATTATTTATTATTCTCTACTTCTTATTTTTTTATTGAACAAATATTATATTATAATATATACATGTAAAACATGAATTAAAATTTTTCTTCCATCTTTGTTTCAATGATTTGAAATTTTCAATATACTCTCTCATGTAGAAGACATTAAACGTAGAATAGAAAGAATTCAATAAAATAAATAAATTTAATTTAATCTTATATCACTAATTTAATAAAATGAAATTTATACTTATTTATATACTATAATTTAATAATATTTTTATTTTTAATAAATAGATAAAATCTCTTCCCACTTTTTAGCTATGGATGGTTAAGTAATGAAATTTATGAGTGGACCTTTGTGGAAGTGGGAAGAAGTCGTGGCTCCTAAAGAAATGTTCATTAGTCTATTCTTATTAAACACAAGTTTTATGGCACCCCGAAATAAAGAGTGATTCACAGAAGCTCCTTATAATTCTATATATGCCTATTTGTTTTGCTTGCTTCGTCGTCTCTTTATGATCCATCGTCTCTTTCCTGTTCAACTTAATCCTTTTAAATGTATGATGTTTGATCAAAGTTGATATTTTAAGTGTACGATTAAGAAACAAGAGATGACAAAACGTAGAATGACGCATGCACAATGACAAAACATCCACCACCCGCCATTTCAATCATTTCAGTGTGTTAATCTTATATAATATGTTCTAGTTTTCATCATGGAGTTCGGTGGTTTGTTGTTCTTGCACCAAAATAAACTTTAAGCATAATTTTATTGTTTTACTTTTTCATTTATAGAATTTGTATGTAATTAATGATTTTTAGAAATGGTAAATTATATTTTAAAAACACAGCGCCATATTAAGTTGCCAGAGATAAAAATTGTATAAATTTTTAGAAAGTAATTAAGAGGAGATTAATTCTCATATTTCAACTTCTTTTCATTACTGATGCTGTTAATTAGTATTTTGATCCATTAACTATCTCCTAATTATATGAAGCTTTGGTTAAAATCAAATGACATATACACATTAATATTTCATTGATGAAGTAATTGGCCTCATCTAAATTCTTCAAAATTCTAGATATGCCATTTAAAATTTTTGTCAAAGTAAATGTAATTAATATAATTTTTCGTTAATTAATATAATCAAATCAGTTGTCGAAATTGATGTTGTCTTGGCATAGAGTCCCAATTAATGGTACTTTTTTATTTTTGTGTGTTTTCTTGGGTGATATCATTGAGCGTGGCAAGAAGAGTTGAGGTGTGTCACAACTGAGTGGAGTGGACCCGGAAGTAGAGTGTAGACGGTGAGTAAGCCACGGTTTCCTTGAATAGGACATTTGATGCAAACACTGACGCATAATAATAATGTCTTTAAAACTGATTCCTAATAATAACTATTACATTATATGTTGAGCATCATAATGTCTCCTATCATTATAGTAATTTTAAAACAATCATTTATAATTACAAATTTAGGAAAATAATTAATTCGAAAAAAAATTATAATAGATACATCATACATTCTTTAAAACACGATATCATTTTGTGTTTCAAAATCTTATTTCTATTTTTTAGAAAAATACTAGATGTTGAGTTTATTTGACGACTTAGCTTAATGATTTGTGTAGAAATTTTGCTTACATTAACGACCTTAATTTAAAAACACTAGTATTTGCTTAAAAATGACGTCGTATTGTTATGACTTCAATAAAAATTGTATTTTGAAATACAACTTCTTCGAAACAAAATAGTTTTCTTAAACACGATTTATCCATTTTCAATAACTTTGTAGAATATATCTATTACGTATATAAAAAAAATTGTATTTCACGATACTCGCGAAACCCCTCATTCAACATGTTTGTTACACAGGTGTTGGGGGAAAATTATCAAGATTTTGGGATTACAATGTGTTGATGTTTTAAATTAATTTATACGACATATTCATATTTTTTACTCTCTCTGTTCTAAAATAATATCTTTTTTATTAGAATAATATTTTTTAAAACTATTTTTTTCAACAATACTCCTAAATATATTTAAGAAGAAAAATCAATGCTATACTATTAATGCACGACTACATGCCATTTTTTAAAATTAAAATAAGTGAAAACTCAAACAATTATTTGTTTTGAGCTCTGACTTTAAGATTTTATTTAAAGTTAAACATGACCTGAACTGAATCATTGTTTGGGTATCTAAATAGATATATAATGACATAACGAATATAATGAAATAATAATAGAGATAAGAGGAGAGAGAGAGAAAATATTCTTTAGATATTTTATGATTAGAATGAAAATAAGTTTTTATTCTATTAACTCGGAAGTGGATATAGTCAAAGGAATTATAATTTTACTCTACATCCAAAAAAAATTAAATAAAAATAAAAAAACATATTTTTCACACAAATTAAATTGCATAATCATAAAATGATATTGATGGAATGGTAAAAGAAATTGTTCAAGTAAATTACACTGGAAACAATTGAAAAGGATAAATTAATATTTTTGATTTTGCTCGAGAAAACTGTGAGAAGAATAATAAGTACTCAAATAAAGTATTTAAGTGACTCAAACAGAATACGCATTTTTAAACTCTCTTTGAAGAGAGAATAAACCACAAAACCCAATCTAGAAAATTCTTTGCCATGGAAAATAACAAGTAGAAAATAACAATGTTGTCACAAACCACCTTACTTATCAGAGAAAAAAACTGAAAATAATCGAAACTAATAATGAATACTAAATACGCAAAGAGGATATAATAGTAATAATCCCAAAAAAGATGAAGAAACAAAACCTGACCATTTAGATCAACCACATGTTTGAGATAAAGATTTTAAGCTTTCACTAAAGATAACAATATAATACCCAACCCAAAAAATCTCATATCACACAAAGTTCTCCTCCTCCAAATATTCACTGTAATAATATAAATTATTTTATTTTCATTTATAAATAAAACATACTTTTTATTAAGCTTAAAATTTTAAAAAATTAATCACATATTTACTTTATATAATAATATTTTCTAAAATATTAAAATTTAATTATTTTTATTTTTTTATTAGATCATTATAATGCATTTTTATTTTACATAAAAAGGAAATATTAGAAAAAATACTAAGAAAAAAATATTTAATATATTTAACTATTTTTTAAGCATGTATGAAATGTGTGTATATATATATATATATATATAGTTGAGAATGAAGGTAAAACTGTTAAGAAATATTAAAGATGTTTAGAAAAAAAAAATTACTGATTGAAATGATTTATAATTTTTAAACAATGGATAATGTGTAGTATTTTTTAAATCTCAAACATGGTTACATTTCCGTATGAAAAAAAGAAATAAAATAAAATAAGTTATTAAATGGAGAAAGGAAGGAGGACCAGACAAAGATGAGAAAAAATCTTATCTCAAATCATAAGTTGTAAGCTCCATAATCATCTTACTTTATTTTTCTCACGGAATCAAATGCCATCAATACCAAATCATTGGTGGGACCCACATGTCTGTGCCGCACATACATCTTCTCGTCTCCCCACGTGTCTACGCTTCCCACCTATCCCATTCTTTTCTCACTTTTAAATACACACATAGAATATTAATTTTATACTTCACCATTTTTTTTAAAACAGACAAACTTATTTCAGTCATATATATATATATATAAGATTATAATAATAATAATAATAATAAACTTTTATTTTCAAATATTACCTAAAATACGAAAAATTCATCACCAGTGAGATCAAATGGAACATATGATAAACAATATGTTGTTGGTTAAGAATTATTGAAAAATGTTTTATTCGATTTAAATATCAAAATATCATCAATAATTATTTCAATTATATGTGTTGGATTTTATAAATTTATTAATGACAATATAATGGAATAATTATCTATATATTTAAAACATATAATATATTAATGTTTATACATTTGAATAGATAATTAAATAAGCTCATATTAATATATTAATTTAAAATAATTATATAATAAAAATTACGAAATGACTTAAACATATTATATTAATCAATAATTTTTCAATTTTTATGTATAAAAAACTTCTTTTAATTTGGGGTAATTTGGAAAAACACTACCACAATAGATGCTTTTTTTAAAAAATAAAAATTGGAGCATTGGTTCTTTTCTTTTGAATCACGAATTTATGTTGACAAAAAAGTTGTGTTACAAGACATACTATATATATTAATTTAAATTGAATAAATCATGTTTATAAAAACAAGTTTTATAGTTAAATTTGAGATTTTAATAACAACATTTTAATTTAGTTTTTATAGAAATAATGTTGAATGCTTTTTAATATAGTTTTTGAAATAGTGCTACGAAAAACGATCTTTTAATTTTATTTTCTCTAATGTTGTGTATCACAGTTTCTCTGTTATTTCTTTTAGTTATGTATTTTTATTAGAAAATAAAAAATGAAAATATTTAAAATAATATATATATATTTAAAGTTGTACATTAGAATATAAATTCAACAAAAGAAATTAAATATATGTAATATGAAATTATGCTTTACAACATAATTTTTCTTAAATTCATATTTGTAAGACAAAAATACCTATTGATATTACTTTTAAAGAAATTATCATCTTAATAATTTGCAAAAAAACAAAAAATTACACCGTATGTGTGAAATTTGGTGTGTAAGCAAAACAAAATTATTTAGTGAAGATGACATGAGAACCACCGCCATTGATTTGTTGGGTTTCTTGTCACTCTGTTGTGGGGATGTGACGTGGAATCAGATTGTTTGCTGATTTGATTAAATCCAACACTTCGATCATCATTGTATTTAACATTGATGAATATTATCATTATAGCTAATCACCCCATAAAGTGAAACTTGGGAGAACAAATGCCTCAATAATAATCTCTGATAATACTAATCCTAATCCTCATCAAATCATGTTCAATTCCAGACTTTCGGTCTTAAAATTTAAATTCATTCACTGTGTCAACGTCAAATTCCATTCACTTTGGGTGGCTTGATTGTACTCACCAAACAAAAAATAGAAAATATAAAAACAACGGTTCATCGTCAGCTTTCGTTTTGGTATTCAGCCACTCACTAACAAAAGACCCAGACACATCTCATAAATTGTAATTATATTCTAATAAATGGAGTTTATTTATTCATTAGCCCACCAAATAAGAAAAATATATGTAAAAGAGAGTTAATAGCTATAATCTTTTATGAATGTATTTGGATGTTGAACAATTTACAATATATAAATTGATACAAATTTTATTTTACAAACTATTTTGTAAAATTAAACTTTTATTTTTAATATAGTATTAGAATTTATCTTAACAAAATTTAATATTTTTTATCATAACATAAATATCTAATCACATAAATAAATATATAAGAATACAAATTACAAGATTATTAAAATTTTTAAAAATTATTATTTATTTACAAATTATATACATTTTTTTAAAATTTACACGTTCAAGACTCGGACGTAACCTTTTTTTCTTAAAATTTTTTAAAAACCATGTATTGTTTAATTTTTGAGAAACAAAACGCCTTGCGTCATAAATAGCTACCGATGTCGTAATAAACTAGTTCACGTTAAAAAATGAATTAAGCAGGCAGGCGCAGGATAGAAATTTGTTGCAGGCAACAAAAAGGGAAATGATAATTATTATTAATATGATATAAAGGTAATATTTCCCTTTTCTTTTTGACCTTATGATCGATGATGAGATTGAAATTAAATTGAGGTATAAATAATGAACGATGCATCCATTTAAAGTTAGACAAAAGAAGCGTGCTTGGTGTCCCTTCGTCTACACACTGCTTAGTTAATACATTCTTATTCTCGTTGATGTAAGATGACTCGGTTTATTTGTCGGCATGGTTCCATATAATAATAGCGTTTAAATCAATTTCAATAAGAATCTTTTTCTTTTTTCGTACTTCCATTTCATTAATAATCTGGATTATCTAAAACAAAATGGTTGTTTATGGTTGTTCTTCTTACCTAAAATATTCATGTGGTTTCCACGACAAAATATTTTTAATACCAAAATTAATGTGAGATTGCATTTGAGTTGGCCCTATTTATTACTATTCCAACCCAAAGATTCGGTATAATAATCTAACTTAAATGCGAACTCCACCTAATCAAAATATTAAAATAAGTAGAATAAATTTGAGTAGATCCACTCTATAATATAATATATAAATTTTAACCTTATATATAGTTAAATCATAAAATAAAACAAGTGTAAACTTAAATTAAGTACTAATATTGTGTTATACAAATCCTTTTTATTTGATAAATAAGTTTCTTTACCAATACATAACTATTACAAAATAACCTGTATTAAAAAAAAATCTTACAAGTAAACTGAGTTAGAATGATTCAAAACATAATCTGAACTCATCTTAGAAAGTACACTAGATCTATTTTAAACGTGATCTAGTATAGTACAATCAACATCAGACCAGCAAGTTGGATCCTTGCCTATCATTTTAGTTTACTATAGTGTAAATAAAAAATTAAACTAGGGGCTAAATAAGTATTAAAAATATTAAAATATTGACTTGTTATCTATTTATAAACATTAATGTTCGTATATCTTTAAGAAAACGAATTAAGGTCTTTATTATTTTTCCTAATTGTAAGGTTTTTTTTTTTTTCTGATTGTGAAATTTACAAAATAAAAAACTTTAGAGATTCCATCATTATATAGTTTAGTTTAAAAACTATTATAGAAATCGATTATTTTTTAAATTATGTTCTAGATTCATTGTCTAAGTTAATAAACTGATCAGTATATCAATTACTGAAAATATATAACTATTAGTCCGGTCTATATCTTATAATATGAAATACTAATAAAATTAATGCAGAGTACTGTGGATAATCTTTTTTAATATATATATATATATATATATATATATATATATATATATATATATATATATATTGAATTTAATTGCTCAATAAAAAACATTATGGTCATAAGTAAAATAATTAATAAACCATTCTTCATAACAAGACTACCCACAGAAAATTCTCCATTTACTTTATCAACGTGAACCAGCCAAATTGAGATGCATTTGAATTTTTTCACCATGTTTATCAACATTACCCATTTAGTTTATCACCATATTTGAGTATGTGATCATTACCGAAAAACACCTTTAATGTGGCAAAAGAAAAATTCCATTCAAATTTCTCTCAGTTCTAATTCAACCTTGAACGACTTAAAGATATTTTTTTCCTTTTAACTATGAGGTCATATATATTCACACACACACAGTAGTGCCCATAACTTGCCACTGTTCTGATGAATTACGCACTTTATTTGAAGGTGTTGACATTGAAGAAAGGCGCTAGCTGAGCAGCCATGCATGAATGCATATTGATGAATAAATAAATTAATTAGCTGAATAGGTTGAATGAATATTAATAATTAGTAAGAAGAAGTAGCATTAATTGATGAAGAAATAGGATGTGGGGTTAACGGCGTTATATTTGGTAGCTAGGGTTGTGAATATTATAGGTTGATCATGAATTATGAGTGAGGCAATTGCTGCAACGCATCGCCGACAATGCATTATTGGAAGTGCTTATAGTACTAATACAGAGAAGTAGGTCCGGAACACTCCACATCAACTTTCTAGTTAAGCAAAGATCCGGATTCTTGTTGATGAATCATATTCTGGCGCCATTATAACTCTTTGAAACTCCATTTGTGTCTTGTACCTACTTTTCTTTTCTTTTGGAAATTAACAAATCGTGCACATCCCTTTCTACTCTCCACATTCATAATAAGCAAGAGAAAACCGTCCAACCATCCCTCACATTCCTCGTTCATTAACAAGTAGTAGTAACTACTAGTAGTATGCTAGATTGGTAAGCAAGGTGCATGCATATATGACATGCCACCCATCTCTTATCTCTAACTGGTTAACCCCGGCATGGAGTGGGAGACAGTTCATGCGGGTCTGTCACAATTATGGAAAACACACCCACACACACATCCATGTGTACCTATTTCCAATCATATACTATTTTTTGTTCTCTTTATTTCGGAAATTACATCTGGGGTGATCTTTGGATGAACGGTCCACATACATATATATTCATTCATGTAACCAATAATATATGAAGGAAAAAGAAAAATGAAGTAGGGACTGGTGGGACACGAGTAAAGTGGGAGTAAAGGGGGCCAATAATTGGGACAATGTAAAGTGAAGCTGCTACATATATACTACGCGGGGAAGCATATGTGGGAAAGGAATTAAAGTGTGGCAATAATTATGTATTGTAATATAGGTACGTGTGTGGGTGGCGAAGGGAAAAACGAATCACCCACCCTCTTGATGTGTGTTTGCATTGGCATTGGCATGTGAAGATGTTAGGATTGTATAGCAATATAGGATCCGAGAGAGAAAGATTATCCAAGTTTGTCTGTTATCATAATGGAGGTAACAGTAGTGGGGCACATAATGGTCAACCTATGCAAGAGATATAGAGGTCATAATTTCCAACACCCATATTCGTTTCCCTACTCATTCCGCCCTTTGATTAATAATAATCATAGCCACCCACCCACCCACCCTTTGCCCCCACAAAAAGTCACATTCATTCTCTTTCCCCTCCCTCTCCTCTTCATATACACCCTTCTGCTACCTCCCATCACACTTTATAAACCACACCATCATCTAATCATCATCTAAACTAAACCTTCCTCTCCTCCTCACACCTCACACATACTCCTTCCTTCCATCACCTTATGATGGGTCTTCATCACCATCCCAGCGACTCAGGCCTTCAGCTTATTCTAGGTTTGGCTTTGACAGCCACCCCAGAAGACACCATCACTCCGTCGCCACCACCATCCATTTCCAACAACCTTCACCATCATCTTCTTACAACTCTTGGCCCAAACTCCTATTCCTCCAAGTCCAGTTTCATCTCTACAACTAACTCCGACCCTGAGCCTTCACTAACGTTGGGCCTCTCCCATGAGACTTACCGCCACCAGGTGGTGAAACTCCCCAGAAACATAGGACACAACAAAGTCTCCTCTGAGGACCCTCTTGAACAGACTTCACCTCACAGTGCTATCTCCTCCTTCTCCAGTGGAAGGGTCAAGAGGGAGAGGGATCTTAGCTGTGAAGAAGTGGATGCAACAGAGACAGAGAGGGTTTCTTCAAGAGCCAGCGACGAAGAAGAGGACGGCACCACCGCCAGGAAGAAACTCAGGCTTACCAAAGAACAATCGGCTTTGCTTGAAGAAAGCTTCAAACAACACAGCACCCTCAATCCTGTAATTATCATCTCCCTCTCTTATTATTTTTCATACATGCATGACTTAGATAAAAGCTTTTCACTTCCTTTGAATATCATGACTAATATTGTTGTGTTGAATTGGGTTTACAGAAACAGAAGCAAGCTTTGGCCAAGCAGTTAAGTCTTCGGCCTCGACAAGTGGAAGTGTGGTTCCAGAACCGGAGAGCCAGGTAGATATATTTTGTTGATTAAAACCTTATGTGTTATATACGCATCTTCGTATTATTTAAAAGGGTCATATGTTATATCAATGTTTGAACTTGTTGATTAATATTTTTTGTTTTGTGTTGCAGAACAAAGCTGAAGCAGACAGAGGTGGACTGCGAGTTTCTAAAAAAGTGTTGTGAAACATTAACAGACGAGAACAGAAGGTTGCACAAGGAGCTGCAAGAGCTGAAGGCCCTGAAACTGGCTCAGCCCTTGTACATGCCTATGTCTGCGGCAACCCTCACCATGTGTCCCTCCTGTGAGAGGCTCGGTGGCGGCGTGGGCGGTGGCGCTTCCGCTAAGTCACCCTTCTCAATGGCTCCTAAACCTCACTTCTTCAACCCCTTCGCCAACCCTTCTGCAGCATGTTGATTGATTCTTATTATCAATTAGGTTTTTAGTTTTATTTTTCACGTTAAAAAAGAACAAAAAAAAAAAAGGACGAAAGAAGAGTTTCCCCGGCAACCTTTGTATTTTTTTGGTTGGGGGATAGGATACGTATTATGAATTACTACATCATCAGCTAGTGAAAAGGTTAAGGGTGTAATTAACTAATACTGTAGAAATTTGTAACTGCTGATCAAATTACTTTTTTACTTTTCTTCCTCTCTTGTATGTTTATAAATTGTTATAGAAGAAGACATCATGTATGAAGAAATTAATCACTATTATTTTATTATTTTATTGTTGATTACATGTGTGATGTCCCTGCGCGTGTGTACGCATGAAAACATTTTGATTGCAAGTCGAAATCCGAATTATGTGTCTTTGACTAAAACGCTACTAAAATATAATGCCCCGAAGAAAAAGAAATGAGTCATATCATACAATGTTTGTGAATTAGTAAAAGGATCCCTTTCTACAATTGTATAATAAAAATGGTAACGCGGACGCGGTTAATTGGTCTAGTCGCGTGTATAGAAAATGATATCTCTAAATGGTATTTAGCTCTATTTCATAATATGATTATTTTTGAAATATAGTGTATGTATGTTGACTCTTGTAATGGAAGAGGAAGTTGAACATTAATCTAGTTCCCTAAAGGGAAAAAGAAGTCATTGCAATCATGTAATAGCTCCTATGCTACCTAATATTTTTAATGCATGTGGGGGAGGAGGGAAGGTATATTCAAAAGATAGATAGATAGATAGAGAGAGATATGAGTTTGGGTTGGATGCTATGATTATTAAGTTAGCGAAGGTGGAAGGTGCGGAGGGGGGAAGTTAGCTCACGTGTTTTTGTCTGAAAATCAGTTGCTTAAGGAGAAACTGAATCAGAGAGAATGACCAAGGAGCTCTCATTAAGCATGTGTGGAAACAAAGGACTCCCTCACTCACTATCATAAACCACCAAATTTTAAAAAGGGACGTGCTGTTTAATCACTTTAATCATTTTTTAACTTCATTTTGTTTAAAATTTATCCTACTAATTGAATTAAATATCATACTAAAGTTACGGTCAAATAGCTGCAACATTAATTTAGTCTCTAAAATTGTATTTTATTATTGTATGGGTATCTAGAACTAAGAAATTTGGAGTTTCATTTAACCGTTGAAAATTATTCTCTTTTTAATTTGTTGTATCTGGTTGAGAGTTGAAGTGTGAATAATAATAATAATAATAATTTTAGAGGTTAAAAAAATAGTTTGAAAATAAATATTGGAGTGACAATGAATTTGGAGAATTAAATTTAATTGTAATTTGTGGTGATGATAGAGATAGAATCTATTATGTAGATGATGTGGTCTAGTGAGATGCTTTACCTTTAAGGGGACTGGTGGGTCATACCTCCACGTGATAACCCATTGGGCCGGTCTCTCTCAAAATCTCAACATGAGATTTTCCTTCAAGGTCAGTCCTTCCATCGCCCTTTTCTCACATTTTTTTTTTTAAATTGCCCCAAATCCCTGTCGAAAATAATTTCCATCAAAGTAGTACTTGTTGTTGTCTTTTTTATTTAATTTATTAATTTCTTCCATTAAAATTAATATTAAATAAATAAAAAATAAAGTCAATTACTTATATATATATATATATATATATATATATATATTATTTTTTATT
>Ga0209489_100530_pt1 | contig 72365 bp, 55 predicted proteins | sample SiratrowhiteBW_FD_187527 | JGI IMG/M metagenome (GOLD analysis project Ga0209489, IMG submission 187527) | Root nodule microbial communities of legume samples collected from California, USA - Siratro white BW (SPAdes) (version 2) | ecosystem: Host-associated > Plants > Roots > Nodule | place... | reverse complement strand
CTTGACTAAAGAGAGAGTGTTTGAAAGGTCTCTAAGATTGTCGTATAAACCCACCACTCGAGAAGCTTCTTCAAAAGCGTGAGAAGCAAGCTTTGCTATGAGTGACTCTGCGATGCTGAAGAGAAATAATTCAGCCATAGTTAGTTAGAAATGAAAACAGCAGGGATGAGAGATGAGATGCGAAGGGAGAACAGCCTTTCTAATTCAACTTTGTTCATAAATGGATTCCAGATCTACACAATAACCAAATGCCACTTGCTTCGCTACTCATGACTGTGTTTGATAATTTTTTTATTCGATTGTTTGAATTTTTTAAAGGTGGAAGATCTAATCGTGATTTATCACTAGTTATCCTTAAAAAGATGGAATATTATAAATTTTCACTTTATATACGTTACTTTCCAAATTTGTTAAATAAGTAAATCCATAAAATACAATTCATTTTCTCCATTTCTATTTTACGTCTTATTTCTTATTTTTTTTATTTGTTGAATTTTACTTTAACAGCAAATTGGTATAAAAAAAAACTTTCTATCTTTAAGAGATATGTTAATTAAGAAGTATCAAGGAGGCATATCCATTCATAATACATTTATTACCAATTTTTCATAGTGAGTGTTAGAATATAAACTATAACTAGATATTATATATAATTAATTATTTAATTTCTAAATATAATAGAATTTATAGATATTATATATAATCAGTTATCTTATTTCTTTTTCTATTCATCTTCTTTATTAGTGTTTGCTGTTATATAGCATATATCTTTCAATTTTTTTATAAATGATATATTTGATTCAATTAATTATTTTATATTTTTTCTCTTTAATATGGTACCTGTAGTGATTTTTTTCGCATTTATTCCCTTAATTTTTTTAAAACAATTTTCTCTCATGATACTGGATGAATCTAGTCCCATGTATATTCACTCTCCGAATTTTAAGACAAGAAAGGTAGACTTGTGTATTCTTACTATGAAATTACCGGTAATACCAAAAATCAAAATGAATGTTATTATAGGTTGGTTGGTTGTTCACCTAATTATATAAGAAACATCTTTTCTTTACGAGGCTATCTCCAAAAGGTTATCTCAGAAGACACTAAAAAGGATATTTCTTCTTTTCCAACTTACATCACAAAAACTTCAAAAATTGTTGAATCTCCTCTATTTCTAACATCAAATGTCACAATCAACTATTCCTATTAATTCTTTGCTTAAAGACACTTAGATTATTTATTTAGTTGTCACTATTCATATAACTTATTTGGTGTCATATTTTCAATCTTACATACATCTCAATGTGAAACCTTACGTTACCTATTTTATTTGTTATTCTTGTAGAGTTATTGATATTATTCATTTTTCTCTTACATTGGTACTTTATCGTGTGTTTTTTTAGTCCCTCAATTCAATTTTAATTTGTTATCTTATCGAATCATAGTAATTTGTCCATCACATTTCTTAAAAAACACTTTTTATCTAAGAATGACTTCATTCCAAGAATATTGGCAGTGAAAATCTTATTAAAGAATTGTAGTGTTGTCTCCTTCAAATAATTGTAATCCTATTTTTCTTTTTCTCAAAATATTGATTCTTGTAATAATACTTTTATTTGTCATTCTAGATCTGGTCATGACATTAAAATCGTTCGATTTTTGAGTAATGAAACCTTTTTTATATTTTATAAAATTTTATTATTTTTTATTGTCAAATTTGTTCTCCTATTAAGTTTAAAATATTATCATTTATTTCATAACAAGGTATCTCAAGCTTTATTTGATAATATAATATATTATTGTGACATTTGAGATCCTATGGTAAGTCTACCTAAAACGAGAAATGTTTTTTCTTATCTTGATTGATGATGTACTCATTTTACTTGGATAATTTTGTTCACACACAAGTCTAAGGCTGTAAATATTATAAAACAATTTTTTAAATGATTAAAACTCAGTTTAAGGCTAATATTAAGGTTTTTAGGTTTGATAATGTGAAAGAGTTTGCTTTTGTTAATTTTTTAGCAAGCACCTTACATTAATTTTCTTATGTAGAAATTCCTTGATATAACACAATAGTTGAAAAAAAAATATCAATATTTGCTTCAAACTTTATTTTTTAAATCCAAGTGAAACCAGTTTTGGAGGAGTGTGTTTCCAATGCGACATTTTTTAATCAACAGGATCCCTTCAATGCTACTCAAACTTTGAAAATTTATTTTTTTAATGACGTTGAAGAGAAATGATTCGGCCATAGTTGTTAGAAACAGAAACAGCGGATATGAGGATGGAAGGGAAAATAGTGTTTCTAAGTCAACAAACTTTGTTGATACATGGCTTCCAGATCTACACAATAACCAATGCCACTTGCTTTGCTTTCGATGACTGTGTTCATAAATTTTTTATCTAATCATGATTTATCACTAGTTGTGCTTAATAATATGGAATATTATAAATATACACTTTATATACGTTACTTTTCAATTTCAATTTTGTTAAATACGTCAATCAATAGAATACAATTCATTTTCTCCACCTATACTTTACATCTTATTTCTTATTCTTGTAATTTATCGAGTTTAAATTTAACACAAATTGGTATAAAAGCTTTTTATTTTTAAGAGATCTGTTAATTAAGAAGTATCAATTATACATAGTAAATTTTGTACGGTAAGTATTAAAATAAACTATAATTACATATTATAAATATTATATATAATTAATTATTTAATTTTGTTACAAAATTAAAATTATATACAAAAAAACTTCGTATTTTATTTACATATGAATCTTAAATTCGTATATAACGAATATTTTTTAAGAAAATTTATTTATAATTTTCTTAAAACATTATAACTTTTAGGTCTATTTCTTTTTATTATTATTTTAATTTTAATTTTAATCATTAATATTATTATTAATAATATTAATAATAATAATATTAAAAATATTATTATATTAATAATATTATTAATAATAAAAACAATTTAAAAAAATATATTAATAATATTAATAATTCAAGAAAGACTTTCATCACATTTCTTAAAAATCACTTTTTATTCAAGAAAGACTTCATTTCACGAACATCGGTGATAACGGCCAATTTTAAATATATTTTATATCAGAAAATTGAAAACACTTTTACCTGAGTTAAATGGGATGAATTTAACTATTATTTTATTTTTGTTTTTTGTTTATTCTATATGGTTCAAATATAGTTTAGGAAGAATGATAATTTTCAAAAAATTCCTTTATCTAGTGATTTGCAAGAACAGCTTAAAAAAACAATCGATTTCAAATAAAAACAATTGACTTAAATCTCATACAACACTACGGTCATGAAAGTATTAGTCAATTGAATTACAGATAAATCAATTGAAATAACTCCAAGAAATTTTAATATAGACTTTTTAGTTTATTGGACATCTCAATCAGTTTAATAATCAAGGCACTGAATGTGAATTTCTTAAATTTGCACCAAAACAAAAATAATGAATTGATATGCAAAACTAACCAATTGAATTTTTGAGAATAAACTGAAAATTAACAAAATTAATCAGATCTTATAAAATATAATTTTTACAATTCAAGAATCAAAAGAAACGATCAAGGTAGATTTGAATGAATAGTTTAATAACACAATAAGGACAATTATCAGAATTAATACACAATACACAATATGTTGAATATAAAAAATTGAATCGATTTATTTCAAGAAAAATCTATTTATTTTTATGCAGAACGTTCAATCATTCAGCAAATCAATTCACAATTGATATAAACCGGCAATGTTATAAATATACTGTTAGGAATTTGCTTTTGAAAATGCACATTAATTTGTTTCTGTTTCTAAATATATCTTTAATTAGAATATTTGCTCTTAATTGTTAGAATATTCACTCTTAATTATTTTCGTAGACGTTAAGATTTTAATTTGTAAGAGTTATTTCAATCAAATATTTTTCTTTTCTAAAAGCATTATAAATGTAAGCTATTGATGGCTCAAAAAAAAAAAAGCAATAACAATATTTTCTTCTCATACATATCTCCTCCTATTCCCAAAACACAACAATTGGTATCAGAGCTCTTAGTTCTTAGGGCCTGTGTGAGACCACGAGGAAAAAACAACAGAGGGAAACCAGTGAGGAACCTTTTGAGAAAAATAAAAAAAAAACTTCACCCATGGCCGGAAACTTCATGGCAGCACCTCTGGTTTTCTCCGGAGAAAACTATCAAATATGGTCTGTCAAAATGAAGTATTATCTAGAAGCGAGTGGTTTGTGGGATGTTGTGATGTCTGAAATCCAACTGCTACAAGAAGATCCAACTGTAGCTCAAATCAGAAATTACAATGATGAAGTAATAAGAAGAGCGAAGGTCAAGACCTGTATTCACTTTGCTGTTTCTGATGTTGTATTCACTAGAATTATGTCCTGTGAAACAGCTAAAGAAGCTTGGAACACTCTCCAAGAGGCGTTTCAAGGGAATGAAAGAACTCGGCAGATACAAGTTCTCAATCTCAGAAGAGAATTTGAGATATTGAGAATGAAGGAGACTGAGACCATCAAAGAATATTTTGATAGGCTCTTGGCAGTGGTCAACAAAATCTGACTATTACGTGAAGATTTACCTGATAGAAGGATCATAGAGAAAGTGTTGGTGAGTCTTCCAGAAAGGTTTGAAGCAAAGATCTCATTACTTGAAGATTCAAGAGATCTCATAATGATTTCACTAACCGAGTTGATGAACTCTCTACAAATCCAAGAGCAAAGAAGATTGTTGAGAAAAGAGTTGTTGAGAGAAGAGTCAAATATTGCTGAAGGAGTTTTTCTAGCAAGGTCACAGTCGAGTTACAAAGCAAAGAAGAAAGGCTGGAAAAATGAGAAGAAAAATGATGAGGATGAGGATGACGAGAAGGAGAAGTACTCATCATGTTAACACTGCAAGAAAACTAATTATCCACATTGGAAATGTTGGTGGAGACCAGATATGGTGTGTAGTTCTTGCAATCAAAAGGGTCATATGGAGAAGGTATGCAAAAGAAAGCAACAAGAGGTGCAAATGCTCAAGAGACTGATGACGAGAAGGAGGAGCTTCTTTTTGTGGCGACTTACTTTGCTAGTGACATCACTAATGAAACATGGTTGATTGATAGTGAATGCACTCATCACATGACACATGATAAAGACATATTTGTAAAGCTTGACGAAACCCACTCTTCGAAAGTCAAATTGGGAATGGAGACTATATTGAGGTCAAAGGCATAGGTGATATTGCCATTGATGCTGGCTCAGGTACAAAAATAATCTCTGATGTTCTATATGTCCCTGAAATTAATCAAAATCTGCTAAGTGTTGGGCAGCTTTTAGAGAAAGGTTATGTTGTTGTGTTCAAAGATAAAACTTGTGAAGTCTTTGATACAACTGACATTAAATTGATGTCAATAAAGATGAAGGGCAAAAGCTTCTCGGTAAACTTTCAAAAAAATCTTGCTTACTTTTCTGGAGTTAATTCGGGACAAATTGAGCATAAAATGAAGCAGTCTAGGAAGCCTACAATACAAAATCATGGGAAGCCAGTAGTAAAAAATCATGGATTGAATTCTCGTGATGATGTTAAAGTTTCTAAAGAATTGATTGTGAAAGAGATTAAAGGCCTTGATGTTGTTCAAAAAATAACTGAGCAAGAAGGTTCTGATGAAAATGTGGATGATCATCCTGTGAGAGGTAATAGATCCCTCTCTGACATATATCAAAGATGTAATATGGATGTTCTTGAACCTGCTGACCATGAGGAAGCTCTCAATCACCTAAAGTGGAAAAATATGAGGAGGAGAAGTTATATATGATTGAGAAGAACAACACTCTTGTTGACATACCTCCAGATAGAAAGGTAATTGTTGTATATGATGATTCACTTAAAAAAAATAAAACAAAGTTTGTTGAGTATTCTGATATTGATTGGGATGGTTCCTTCGAAAGATATGAAGAGTACTTCGGGATATTGCAAAACTTAAAATCATTTGTTTACCAAGCCACTACCAGTCAACAAGTTTGAATTCATAAGAAAGAAGATTGGAGTTTACAGTTCCAAAATCAAGGAGGAGTGTTGGGGATTTGCTTTTGAAACTGCACATTGTTTTGTTTCTATTTTTAAATATGTCTTTAATTAGACTATTTGCTCTTAATTGTTAAAATATTCACTCTTAATTATTTCGTAGACGTTAAGATTTTAATTTGTAGGAGTTATTTCAGTCAGATATTTTTCTTTTCTGCAAGCATTATAAATGTAAGCTATTGATGGCTCAAAAAAAAAAGAAGCAATAACAATATTTTATCTTCATACATATCTCCTCCTATTCCCAAAACACAACATATACATAGCAGTACAAACAATCACCAATTGAATAAAACAAATTTTGTAAAACCCAGATGTATCTGCAAGCAACTTTGAAATAATAGGTTCAACAAGAATTTTGCATAGTGCTTTCATGGTTGATGAAGAAGACGTGAATAGTGAAAATTTTCACAAGGAGAAAAGTCTACCTATAAACTCCTTCTTGATCAAAGATCCTCTTTGAAAATAAATCTCGATTTCTTGCTTTAAAAATTCAAGGTAATTCTCTCTCTGTAATCAAGGTATATTCATTGTATTTCGTATATATGTGAGTATATTGTTAAATTGTACATAACACATGTATTTGATACTGTTCCAATTTGTTTTCAAACAAATTTAGAAAATCAGTTACTTCTCAACTAGTTAGTTGGTACAATAATCAAATTTTATCTTTTAATTTAAGGGTTCTAAATTTATTTTTTAATTTGAAAATTTTAGTATTTATTATAATTTGAATATTCTGATCTTATTTCCAATTTAAACATTTCCAGATTTATTTCAAACTCTACTCACTCAAAAAAAAAAATATATATATATATATATATTGCTTACCCATTAGCTTTGCTTGTTTGTTTTGTTTTTTTTAAATATATAATAAAAATTACACTTATGCCTTTTACCTTAATATTTCTATTAAATGTTTTATAATTTTTTTTCATAAATACACCACTATGATCTTTCGTTCTTTTTAAGCAATTTTTGACATTTCATAAATAATATTAGATATCAAAATGACCAATCATTTTAAAAAATAAAAATATTTATTTTCTAAAAAATAAATAGTTTACATTATTTCCGCTAAGTGTATGACTTGTCAAGGATATCACAAATAGTCGTTCGCACTATCTTGTACTCTAAAAATTTAAAAATATAAAAATATCAAGTTTTCAAAAATTAAAAAACAATATAAAATAGAAAAATTGAAAAAGATTCAACACCTTAGCAAACACTTTTCTTATCCAAAACTACATAAGTCTTGGTTTTTTATCATGGATGTAAATACATACGAGCAAGGTAAATCTTTGTGGGATAAAAAAAAAAAAAAACCTTTACTTTTACATGCAATTTTGTTTACTACACTTATTTTGCTAAATTAAAAGTACCATCTTAAGACGGACATTGAAGAGTGCTAATACCTTCCCCACATGTAATCGACTCCCAGATCCTAATTTGATTTCGCAGACCATTTTCTTATCTTTGGTTTTTTCATAGTTTTCCATAATACACCATGGTGATGACTTCTCTGTTTCTTTTTTCGAAAAACAATACATTTATATTTTTCATTCGTCGTCTCCGTCGTAACCCCAATTGTGACAATAATCAAACTATTAGTTAGCTTCCCTTACCTAATTAGAGGAGTTAGCTTCCCTTACCTGATTAGAGGTAGAAGTCCTCACAAAAGTTCCAAAAACCTAGATTTCACAAGAATCCGAACCTGCACCACAAAACTTTTGATCACAGACTACAACACACTAAGACACTGAACCAAAAGAGACTTCGTCTGATGACTCAATGGGCACATGCAAGCATAGTTATCAGAGAGGAAAAAGACTTACTCAAGGCTGACTTTAAGGAAGAGGGACAGAAGATGAACTTACTCTGTTTCAAGAATCTGACCGAGCACACTTGCTCTCCTCGACACCAGAAGTCTTGTGGTGACCTTCGATCGTCAAACTGATGAAAGATGGAAATAACACTTTATAGAGAAGGCAAAGAGAAGGACGGAAACAAGTTTTTAGAGAGAGGGTGATTTTGTGGTGAGACTGACTATTAGTTTTTTCTATAAATACATATTTTAAGTTTATTAATAAAATATTCAAGTTCTCATTCCACTTTTACTCCAAAGACAAATTTCTAGGTCATTACAATTTGCAACTTAATTGAATGGTTAGCACCCAATCCAACTTGTCCGACTAGAACGACCCAACCCAACTTGACCTAGCCCAGCTTAGACACAACTTGACTCAACTCAATGTAGTCTCAACTTTATTCATGATATGAACCCAACCAGCCAAATGCAGGCTAACATGACTCAAACTTGCATGGGCCGAACACAACTTAGCCTGATAGAAGTTTGACTCAAATTAACCTAATGAGGGTACGACTTCTTCCTCTACGTCATACCTTCTTCCTCCACCTCCATACATTTTCAAAATTCTCAAACTACCCCTCATTAAAGTGTATAGTGTCTGATTTACCCTCACCAACCTACACCTCCATATATCCCACCCTTCAAATTTTTCAAACTACGCCATCACTGTAAATAAGAGTCACCATGAAGAGTTGTCCTCGTGTCATTTGTATCTGTCATGTTTACCGTATCCATCGTTGGCTACCATTGAAGGTATTGTACTGTTGTTAATGAAAGGAGTAGTAATGGAAGGAAAAGGGAGAGGGAGTGGGAGGCGTTGTGCTGCGTGGGGTGGAGGGACGGTTTTGTTTGGTTTCTTTTCCAGATTGCTCAATCCGGAAGATAGAAAAACTTATTCAATGAACACGAATCAAAATAATTAAAATGAGTGAAAACTTATTTCAATCTACTATTCAATGTATCATCATATTTTTACTTTAAAAGTTGTAAATATTTGTAATATATCCCAGTCAAAAGCAGCAAAATTGAAATAAAATAATGCATAAGTTGTTGCTCTATTGGTATTGGGTGGCAAACACTTACCTTAATTTTAATGTGGATAAAAAAATATAATTTATTATGAATAAAATAGAGAAAGTGTAAGGAATCCACACCTAATTGACTTGACAAGTAGATTAATGTAGAAAAACTATGAGTAGTTATGGCATGAAGTTGAGAAAGAACTTGAGGCGATGCTGGATAATCTTCAAAAATTTTTGAAGCGCTCCTCATAGTGGCGGCACAAAACTAGTGGCGCAGCCATTCACATAGTATTGGACGACGACAACGATAACGACAACGTCAGTAGAAAACACTCTCACAATGGTGGCACAAAGCTGATGGCGCGGGTTCGGTGGCGACTCGGGTTCAGGTGGAAAAATGTAAAGAGGTGTAGAGTTAGAAAGGGTATAATTGATTATGCAGTAAAATAGCAGGTACAATATGAAAAATCTACAATTGTATAGAGGTGCCTGAAGAAAGTATGGAGGTGGAGGAAGAACCACTCTGTGATCGATTCGATTTAGGCTCAACTCTACTCAAGGTGGGCCTGACTCAACTCAATCTGAGGTGGACCCAACTTAATTTGAAGCAACGTGAAATCAAATGGACCTAATTTGGGCAGATTCAACTCGACTCGACATAGATCCTAATCGCTTGGTTTGAGGTTCGCCAAACCCAACATGAGCTCGACTCAACTCAACACAATGTGAACCCAAACAACTTGACTTGACTTTAGCCCAACCCGAACCTACTTACTTGACTTTGGCCCGACCCAACCCAACCTTTTCCATATTGACCTATGATTGACTTTGATAGATCTAGAGTTTTATTAAGTCGAGCTAACCTAATTTATTGTAACTCATGCTCACCTCAATTCAACACAACTTAGGTCAGACTCAACTTGGCCTGACTTTGACCTGATCCGTCCTAGCCTAACCTAAACTCATAAGTATGTGTACCTAATTTGGACTAACTTCATGCAAGCCCAACCTTACTTTGTTTATATTGAATTTGGATTTGGATTTAGATTAAAATATTTTTCACGTACGTAAAAAAAATTTGAAGTAATTATTTTATTTTCATTTTTAAATAAGATTTGTTTTTTTATTTTAGAAAGTGGTCCACGGACTGACCTGGTCCATCAGATTTTGTTTGCATTTTGACCCTATAATATTTTTTTTTTTATAGGAACCTTTTGGTCCTGAGTATTTTTTTTTCTCGGCTCATGTGGGATAGGATCAATCTCTCTGGATTCGACCAAATTGACGTGTTTAAGTAGTAGGGGTAATTTTAGGTTTAGAATTTTTTTTAGTAGAAAAGGATGCTAGAGAAAACTGTAAATGGTGCAGAATCATCCTATTATAGACCAGTAGATGCATCCACTGTCGAGATTAAAACTTGAAAAGAAAAATACTCAAAATGAAAGTTATTGATTGGATGAGTGTGATCAACAAATCATGATTGAAAAATATAGTAAAAGAGCATCGCAAAATTCCAAACCTTCTCTGTCCTTGCAGGCAAATGCTCAAAGAATATATATTATAGAGCAGACGATAAATGATAGCTAAGATACCGTCAGCACCAAACATGTGCACATTATTCCTTTAAATGTGACATTTTGGTTGGTAGATGTCAATTTTTAATTACATAAACCTTTAGCTTAATCGTGCATCGTACTTAAATTGATAACAAAAATTATATATGTAAAGTGGGTTCTGGGTGGACAAAAGACTGGCACCTCTCCCAAAGTGCCCTGCCAACACTGACAATATCAACTCACATGCACACAAGACATGAATTTATGAAAACGATATTTGAGATTAGACAAAAATTATTGTTATCTTCTCACTCTGGTTCATACCTGGAACCCTAAACTTGTTGGTATGTATATAATTGATACATTATGAAGATCATATCATTGATGCTTAAATATCAAAATGTACCATTTATAAGTTTAGTCACAAGCATTTATCAGACACTTGGGACCATATATTGGCTAGAGACTTGTCAGTTTATCAGCATCTTATTATTCCTGACTTCATAAGAAAACACTATGTTCATCTTATTTAAATACATGACAGTTTTAATCCAACTGTTATTCATTTTAAGTATTAATTTCGAGTATTTAGATGCATCTCATGGTCGACAATATTGCTAATAAGAGGTTAATGAACTGAAATGTAACACTTTGAGCTTAACCGTGAAGTGATTAAGAAAAGGAATTATGTGAAAATAAATGCTGAGGTACTCAGCATAATGGTACCTTGAAACAGATTTTGAAAAATTAAGCAATTCACTTTCTTTTGCTGATTATGTAGAACTTTACATTACACTAGTTTGAAATTATATATATAAAAAATGGTAGCATGTAACATGTGACTTGTAGTATTTGATTTATACAATTTTGAGATTACATACAAAAGAAGTCACTCATAACAGTATCAAAAATTGAAAGCTGACCTGAAAAAATAAAGAGGACAGAGCTTAAATATGAAAAGGTGGCTAAGGAAAATTCTGTGACTATTTCTTTATATTAAATACACATTTAGTGTGTGTTCTCATTTCAATGCATGTTCACTCTAATTTATGAATCTTGTACACTCCAACAAACATTTGAGGTTTGTCAATGTTAAACATACCCACGAAATTTTAGGCTTATTTCTAATTGGGTCGCAATATTTTATAAAATCAGTAGCTGTGATTCTAAGTTTTTTACAATTCGTAATTATCAGTAACTTTGGTTTTTTATTTTTTTACACGATTTTTGATTATTTAATTTTAATTATCCATAATTTTATGAAAATTTTCAGCTTCATTATCCATTGTTTTTTGTCTATGAGAATGAGAATGGAGAGAAAATTCATACTTACTAACTTTACAGAACTAAAAAGGACAGTGATTGCGGTGGGAGGAACACCTTACCCAATATAATTAAAAATTGAAAAAACTTAAGAATAGTTAAAACATTATGAAATTAATATTGCTTAAAACGAAATTCATGACCAAAACTACAAAAAATAAAAAATTAGGTGGACTAAAAATGTGGATTTTGGTAAAACATTTAGATCAAAACTACAATTAAGTCTAAATTTTATTAGAAATAAAATAGACATACAATTTAAACTTAACTTAAAATTTGTAGTTTTTACTATTATATTTTGAGAAATGTATATGGCTTTATGTAAACGTCGGAATGTTTTACATCAGAGATGAGAATAGATGGAATTTGGTGAGGAGAGTCTTCAAGCCAATACATTTCATCTAATGAAAAAGTTAGTGTTGCTAAGCTATGTGCTGCAGAATTACAAATTAACTGTGTTTGAGAGTTTGCATGGATTGAGGAAAGATGCCATTATCAGTGACAGCTCGTTTCTATCCAATTTTAAGTTTATCAAGCCATATCAAATGTGAAGTGGGTTCTCCACCAAAAAATAACAATTAAGTGGGTGGATGTTGAGCAGGTACTTGTACAAAAGTCTTCATATTACCTACATAATTTGTACTTTGTGTGGATGCATATTTGCATTTTTGGACAAAAATTTAAATTCTCATGTAAAAATGTGAGTGAGATGAACCTGATGGGGACTTAACAAAATCAATCAAGAACATTACTGAAAGAATGAATAAAAGTAGTATTTTTATGTTACATTTTCATACCTTTACCTTCTCAGTAGTTTGGAGGAGGAACATTATTTGTTAGGAATGTTCCTTCCCTATATAATATGACTTGTTAGACAAATATCATCACCACCGAATTTGTCATCTAAACCATTTCCATAATGGTGTTTTGTTCTCTCAAGCCTTGGTTTGGTGTTGTGCTCCATTCCCTCCTCATTCATTTTCTTACGTTTCAATACTCCTGTGCTGATGCGAACTCAACACTGGTTGTAAATGCTTCCTTTGATAAGGTGAATGCAAGGCGAATTCCTCACAGTTTTCTTGGAGTGTTCTTTGAGGTATGCAACCTTCCTTCACCTCATTACTCCTAATAAAATGGATAGTGGTTTTTCTTTCTTCATAGTGTACTTTAAATTAGCTTAAGCTATTTTCCAAGCATAAACACATGATATTTCCCTTCCTCCCAAGATCTGCTAATGACCCTCTTAAAATTTGACAGAAATTTTATCTGAAAGACTTTGTTTATGGCAAGACCTTTAATGCTAAACAGGTTTTTAGATAATGTACAATAAACTGTATGATTTCTAGATATTGTATAATAAAGGTTACTCGTTTTAACTTCAATGCAGACATGCATGTCAATTTTTGGCACTCACCATAAAAACCTGACTTTAAAATTCTATGTGGGGTGCATCAGACCAGTCTCATTTATCATCCTAACAAAACAAAAAAGTATCACAAGAAATAACTAATCTCATTTCAATTTTTAAAAATTCACCAGTTTCTTTGAATTTAATTTTCAGGAGATCAATCATGCTGGTGCTGGGGGACTGTGGGCAGAACTTGTAAGCAACAGAGGTTATTTCCAAATCTATAAACCTTTCTTGATCTTGTCTTTTCAGTCCACAGACTCAATTAGAATTCAGTATCTTTTTAAGTATTTTTGTCTATTGTTTGTTTAGGCTTTGAAGCTGGAGGACCAGACAACACCTTAAATATTTATCCTTGGTCAGTTATTGGAAATGAGTCATCCATTTCTGTATCAATAAGCCATACCTCTTGCTTTGAGCGTAACAAAGCAGCATTACTAATGAATGTGTATTGTGGAGGTCACAAACCTTGCCCATATGGTGGTGTTGGTATCTCTAATCCTGGTTATTGGGGCATGGTAAGGAAATTCATATATACTTCCCATTCAAACACACATTATAACCTTTTTCATCATATTTTTCTTGTATTTGTGTTATGCAAGTTTAAATCTAACATAAATAATAATGACAGTAAAAAAGGCTCATATAACCATCACACTGTGTTTTTACATGGAGTAACTTTTTTTCATGTTCAGAATTTTGAGCAAGGAAAGAGGTACAAGGTGGTCTACCATGTTAAGTCAGAAACAAAGTTTGATTTTCAACTTTCATTCACGGGTGTTGACGTTATAAAAGTGTCATCAAATACTAGGTAAGTTCCTTTCTATTTTAGAAGGCATTGTAGAGATTCTACAGCCTATACTGAATAAGCCATAAATCCATTTGTTGTATTGATTAAAATGACTAATTGATGGTTCTTCACAGGCATGTTTCTGGAGATAGAAAATGGAAAAGTGTGGAGACAATAGTGGAGGCAAAAGATACTAATCACTATTCAAGTCTTCAAATAACCACAACCAGTGAAGGGACATTCTTGTTAGATCAGGTGTCAGTTATGCCATTGGACACTCATATGGTTAGTAGAATAAACAATCACACCTTATAAACCAACAAATGTAGCTATTTATTACTTTAATTTTATAGATTTAATAATTATGTCATCATTTTAGTGCTAATTAATAAAAAAGAAGTTCACCCTAAATTCTGTTATTTCCTGCTACAATTGGTACCTGACCATTTTGTTGTCAATGTATTTTATTTTATTTTATTTTCCCTTTACATTACTTCAGTTTTCTCTCGAAACAGGGCCATGGCTTCAGAAAGGACCTTTTTCAAATGGTGGCAGATTTGAAACCTAAATTTCTCAGATTTCCTGGTATGTCCAAATTCTATGTTTCCAGAATGAGGTTTGCATTGCTATACAACTTCATTTGTAACTTCATATTTTTAGGTACCTAAAGCTGCATTCTTACCTAACTAATTCATTTGAGTAAATTATGAAATCAATTTATAGACAATTGCAAGTAATTAAAAAAAAAGTGTATCATGGTGGGAGATCTACACAAGGTGAAGGTATTCCCTCCCAATTTGGTTTATCATTAGGATTCAAATCTCGAACCACCTAGTTAAAAGGGACATGTCTTTACTATTTGTGTCAACAAATATTGGTTTTATCTAACTCTTAGAATGGAATAATATTTCTTTCTTCTAAACTTTGTCTAACATAAAATCTCTTAAGACCTAATACTATTTGTGAATATTACTGCATTAGGTGGTACTTATGTTGAAGGTGATCATCTGCAAAACAGATATCAGTGGAAAGAAACAATTGGACCATGGGAAGAGAGACCTGGACATTTCGATGATATTTGGAACTATTGGAGTGACGATGGAATTGGCTATTTTGAATATCTCCAAGTGAGTATATACTATTCTCTTGTAACCATGATTAAATTTTCCCTACTTTAGTTGAATAAATATAATGATTCAATATTTGTGGAGCAGCTAGCAGAGGACCTTGGTGCATTGCCCATATGGGTTTTTAACGCTGGTATATATGTGTTCTTCTTGCCTTAGTTCAAACTCATTCCCAACAACCACAACTATTTGAATTATTTGTCTTTGTTTTCTAATTATTTGAATTGAATGTCTTATTTATAGGTATCAGCGTTCATGAAGAAATTAATGCATCAGCCTTAGCTCCTTATGTGCAAGTACAGCTTTCTCTCCCTGCCCTTTTCTTAGCATTTTCGAATTTATATATACATACACACACATATATATTTATTACTATTATGAAATCTTTGAATCAAAAGGATGCCCTGGATGGCATTGAATTTGCAAGAGGCTCTCCTAAATCAAAATGGGGTTCTGTTAGAGCTGCAATGGGACATCCTGAACCATTTGACTTGAGATATGTTGCTGTTGGAAATGAAGATTGTTGGCATTTTAATTATCAAGGTATGCAATGTTTTTATTATTCTTTGAGCACACACTTGCAATGTAAACCATTAATGAAACTACGTATATGACTCAACGCCTTTGATATCAGCTGCAATCTAAAGATTGATGTATTAAATTATTAACACATTTTTCTTGTTTCATTCTAGGAAATTACCTTAAGTTTTATGAGGCCATAAGATCTGTCACCCCAGATATTCAAATTATCTCAAACTGTGATGCTTCTAGTGCAGCATTAAAGCATCCAGCTGATTTATTTGATTTTCATGTAAAGATAACATTCTCACATTATTTCTTGAACTTTCATTTTGTTGATTTTACTTTAGCAAGTATATTTGTTTTCTTTTATTCGGTTGTCAACTTATCATCCTTCTTTACATTTTATTAGATTTATACAGACTCCAATGACATGTTTTCTAAGTCCACTCGGTTCGATCACACATCACGAACTGGTCCAAAGGTTTGATCAATCTTGAGTTTTATTGAACACTCTTCCAATTCATTATTTATGGATTGTTAATTTATGCATAATCTGGTATGTGAAGACTCAATATATATGGTTTTACAGGCTTTTGTGAGTGAGTATGCTGTGTGGAAAGAAGATGCTGCAAATGGAAGTCTTTTGGCTGCTGTAGCTGAAGCCGCATTTCTTATTGGAGTAGAGAAGAACAGGTTTTCTATAGCTTTTTTTTATTGTATATTGTTTCCGTTTTATGAAGCTAACCTTAACCATACAATGTTTTTCATTTATATTATTTTTCTGATGCAGTGATATTGTCCAAATGGTTTCTTATGCACCACTTTTCTCTAACATAAATGACAGGAGGTAAATTTCATGTACTTTTGCAGTAAAATCTTCTACCCTTTATCTTATTCTTGTAACAAGAATTGGCACTCCGAAAATTTATTGTGATAAACTATTTGTAAACTCCAACATTATTCAACTAGTAACATAAGGCTGTATAAATCTGATATTACAGGTGGATTCCCGATGCAATTGTGTTTGACTCTTATCAGCTCTATGGAACTCCTAGCTATTGGGTGCAAAAACTTTTTATTGAGTCCACTGGAGCAACATTTATTGACTCAACACTCTTTACAAATTCATCTAATAAACTTATTGCATCTGCAATTATTTGGGAAGATTCTGCAGAGAAGAAAAATTACCTAAGAATAAAGGTATGAGGTGCCCTTTTCAACTAAATTGAAACTTACTATTGCTATATCCAAAATGTCCTAGAACAAGAAAGACTACAAGCATATCTTAACACCAATTGATTTTTTTATCATTGATCAGCATTTCTATTTGGTGAAGATGCTTTTCACTAGCACTATATTCACTAGGAGTTATTGATTTTTGCACAGGTAGTAAACTTTGGACTAGCCACAGAGAGCCTTGACATTTATATAAATGGGTTGAACTCAAATGTGCAACAATTTGGTTCTACAAAGACAGTTCTTACATCAACCAACTTAATGGATGAGAATTCCTTCTTGGAGCCCAAGAAGGTACCATTTGGCTTATTTGTACTTGCTATATTCATTACATACAGTTGGCCATGTAATTTATCATTTGTTATTTTCATTTTAAACACAGGTGGTGCCACAAACAAGTTCCCTAGAGAATGCTGACAAGTACATGAATGTTATACTCTCTTCCTATTCAGTGACATCATTAGATTTGTTAATATGATCAAAAACTAGTTACTGCACAGGAATAATTTCACTAAAACAAAATGAAGATAAATAGGACATTGGGCCCATTTTTAATATTATCAAGAAATGTGATATATTGTGGGTGGTCAAAGACTGGCAAATGTTCTTCTCCCACGTTGTGCTGCCTGCATTGGACCTCATCAAACTACATGCATAGGAGAGCTTAACTAGTGAAAGTTATTTCGAATGTTACATAAATTATTCAAATTTTCGTCACTGGAGTTTAAACCTGGAAGCCTAAACTTGTTGGTATGTACAAAGTATATACAGATAGCGATTGAAAGTAGAGGTTCATCTTAATGTCAATGATGCTTAACTGCGAAATGATGATTTATAGTTGAAATAAACGTTCTGAGATATTTGTTTAGACATGAGAATTTATCAAAATCTATGGTATTGGCTCCTTGTTAGTATCTGCAACTTTTTATTTTTGTGTTGTATTTAAACTACATGACATCCTAAGGCATGTTGGTGATTACTTTTATGGCTTTAAAGTCTCTATTAAATTCGGGTATTTTCATGTCATCTTAATGGCTTTCATCACGTCACCACCTAAAACAAACGACTTAGAGTTCGTTGGTAAGGGATTCATGTTACATGATGACTTCCATTTCATTACTTACAACGATCAAGATAACGATGAGAGTCCCTCAAATACATTTTCAATATAAACAATAAAAATCACTTGTCCTTTTATCTTAATAATAATATTATTTTATATTAACCAAAGAAAATTCACAACTTATAAGACATAATGACAAGCAAACAAGATAACACATAAATATATAACAGCCACACTAGCAGTTAATTAAAAATAAAAATTTAAAAGGCAATAACTCAATTAAAAAAAATTAAAATTTTAAGTATTTAATAAAAAGGTTTAATAGAAACTCAATGAAAAATATCAAAATTTATAATAAAGTAAAACTTTAATTAATTTTTTTTATAAACTTACATGATGAGCCATAATTTGAGGGAAAATTATTTGAACAAAAAGGAAAGGAAATCCTTAAAAGGATGTTGGGCTCGAAGATTTTTCCATAAATACATTTAAGACAGAAATAAAAAGAAAACATAATATAAACTTTTAATAAAGTAAAATTAAAGACTTTTTAAATGATTACGTAATCACTAATTTTTAATTTCCATTATTATTCTATCATTCTTAAATTAATATAAAAAAAATATTCTGATTACGCACCAGCATAAAAGAATTTTAAGGTCCTATATGAGCAAATGGATACTTAGATTCGTCACTACTATAAAGAAAACAATAGACCCAGTATAAAGTCCAATGTCTGAATCAGTGTGCACAAAATAACTAATACAAGTAACATCTTCCACAACTTGTCCTACAATAACTCGGTTTCACTCGAATACTCTTAAGATTCGGATCTCTCCTCTGTTGACCAGAGTAATCTATTCGAATGTTCTTTATATGATTTTTTTTTCAAATAAATACAAACCAAAAAGAAACAAATCAAGGCAACAGAGTGTGTTGGCTTATATACTTGTGTTATGTGACACTGAACGTGTACAAAAACAATAGAAGAAGCTATGATTTTTACAAAGGCTTGTTGCAGTTTTCTTTGGACCTACCTTGTTATAGGGGCATGTTGTGCTTATGCTAACCAGACTTCAACTCTGGTTGTAGATGCTTCTGATTTATCTGGAAGGCCAATTCCTGACACTCTTTTTGGAATATTTTTTGAGGTGGGAGTGCTAGCTAGGAATTGCACAGCTTCCTTTTGAGATCTTCAAAATTTTAATATAACAAAACTCCTAATGTCACAAACTAAAGGGTCATTCAAATTTCTAAATATTGAGTTTCCTTTCACATGGCATGTTATATAATTTGAACTGGGTATTTTTTTTATGGTGAAATAGTTCAAAATGATCTAAATTTTGCAGGAGATCAATCATGCTGGTACTGGTGGATTGTGGGCAGAGCTTGTGAACAACAGAGGTCACTAATTTCCATATTCTCCAAAATGTACTTTTATATGATTTCTCTAAGAACTTTAATGAAAAGTGAAACAAAATTATTAAGTGCAACAGTATTTTTAATAAATAGCTGTGGTGATAGAATATATACGTTCATATATTAATTTGTGGTTCAGGTTTTGAAGCTGGTGGCACACGAGTTCCATCAAATATTGCACCCTGGACCATGGTTGGGAAAGAACAAGACATTTTCCTACAAACTGAACTCAGCTCTTGCTTTGAACACAACAAGGTTGCATTGAAAATAGATGTGCTGTGTGACCCTTGCTCTTCTGATGGTGTTGGTGTCTCTAACCCTGGTTTTTGGGGCATGGTGAGAATAGTAAATAATGTGTCTCAATATGAACTTCTATTTCCATGCTCCTTTCCCTTCTTTCATATGATGGTTACCTCAAATTCACTCTAAGGGCATTTTGTTTCCAAGAAAGAAACAATTTTGTTATGAAGTTAATTTTTCTTTTTTGCCAGAATTGAAAAAGATTTGCATCTTTAACCATGAAATCTTGTTTCAGAATATTGAGGAAGGGAAGAAATACAAAGTTGTCTTCTTTGTTAAATCAGAAGGACCACTAGATATGACAGTGTCATTCAGAGAAACTGAAGGTGGAAAGATATTGGCTTCTTGCAATATCATGTGAGAACTTTGTTTCAACATTCTAGGGAGACTCAATGCTCAAAGTCCTGTTAAAAGCATCTTTTGAATATGAACATGATATTAATACATTGATCTTTAGTGCTTCTGCATCAGAAGTTTCAAAATGGAAAAGGATGGAGACTATTTTAGCAGCTGATGCATCAAGTTCCTCCTCAAGTTTACATTTAACAACAACCAAAAAAGGGGTTATATGGTTGGACCAAGTGTCTGCTATGCCTGTGGACACATATAAGGTCTGCTTTCCTTCATCTAGCTACTTTATTATTAAGTTCTTGACTTGAATGTCAAACTCTCATTGTTGGCAATACTCAATTTTATTGCATTTATTCTTTAAAATAGTAAATCTTCAAACTTGTCTTGGCACAGGGACATGGTTTCCGAAGTGACTTGGTTAACATGCTGATAGACTTGAAACCAGCCTTTTTAAGATTTCCAGGTATGCATAAACTAGAATTTTATTTGCCAAACTTTGGTGAAAATGAAGTGTTGACAAATTTAGGGTAGATTTCATTTTGGATCCTATCTTTTTGATTTCTTGGGATATTGAATACATGTTACAAGTAAGGACTGGTTTTGTTTTACATGATCTATCTCTTTTCCAGATTCTTGCTCTAATTTGTCATCAAACATTCACATAAATTCCAAAATTGATGCAAATTTTTATCTTGCAAGAGGTGGCTGTTTTATTGAAGGGGAAAGATTAAGAAATGCATTTCGGTGGAAAAACAGTGTTGGACCCTGGGAACAGAGACCTGGGCATTTTGGTGACGTTTGGAATTACTGGACAGATGATGGATTTGGTTATTTTGAAGGTCTTCAAGTAAGTCTTCAACCTTCTCCTAAGCTTTTCGATCAAACCTTTCCATAACAAGGGCATAGTAAAGAGTTTAATATTTATGGAGTTGAAAAAACATCGATATGTAAAAAGAAATTCTAAAGTAGATCTTACATAAAACTAAAGTTTTTCAATAATATATAATATATAAATAAGTATAAATCTTATTTCATAAATCAATTTTTATAAAATTAAGTTAAATTTAAAGTCTAATTTTAATAGAATATAGAAATAAGATTATTAGAAGTATCCGATCTTTAGTTATAAGACTTTTATTAAATCTTTCAATTTTAATGCTAGTCACCTCTTATAAAATTATTATTGTGTTTTTCAATGATATATAAATAGATACTAATATCACTTTATAAAATTGTGATAAACATTTCTTTTTTCTTGTGTAGCTAGCAGAAGACATTGGTGCAAGGCCATTGTGGGTATTTAACAGCGGTATTTTCACATTGCAGCATATACTATGTTTGATTTTAGTTATCGTGTAAGGATCATTGCTGAATATGTCCTTTTTGTGTATGTTCAATTCAATAATACAGGCATAAGCCATACTGATGAAGTTGATACAAAGGACATCGCACCTTTTGTGCAAGTATATTTTCCTATTCTTGTTTCTTCCCCATTCCATGTTTTATTGTTCTTGTTGCTATTTTTTTCCCTTTTGGTACAATGGAATAAAATATTTTCATCACTATCTTGTTTGTTTACCCATAATTGTAGGAAGCCCTTGAGGGTATTGAGTTTGCAAGAGGTGCAGCTAATTCAAAATGGGGCTCCCTTAGAGCATCTATGGGGCACCCAGAGCCATTTGACCTAAAATATGTTGCTGTTGGAAATGAAGATTGTCAGAAGAAAAACTACCTAGGCATGCTCTCACTTTCTCTATTTTTTTTTTTCTTATTCTTGCTTTTATAGTAGACATTCAATCTCTATTTGTAAGATTCTTTTTTTAGAAAATCTTGTATCTTTTTATAAAATCTTTTGCTAATTGATTGGGTTATTATTAATTATTTTTTTATAAAATATCCTTAATTAATTATAAAATATTAAATATTGGAAATTAATGAGATAACTATTATTTTCTCTTTCATTAGGATTTGGGAAGATGGGTCACTATTATATTTTTTGCTCTCCAATATTAATTAATTAAGTGAAAAGTAATTCATTAAAACAAGAGAAAAGAACCTATTGATTTCAAAAATATTACAGATAATTTTGAAAGAAACGTATGAATATTGACAAATATAATGTCAATAACAAAGTTGAATAATCTTTTCAAAAGGTGTAAAATAGTTGAAAATATCTTTTAATGAAGTATTTGCCATGTGTATCTGATAGTTACACTTGAAAAATACTTTATAAAAAATAGTATTAAAAGTTAAAAAAAAAATATCAATGATAAATTAAATTAAGAAAATATTTTAGAGATCATTACAAGAAAAATTGATTTAAAAAACTAATTTATTGGTTTTTAAAATAGTAAAATTAATCACTAATTTAATTAGAAACTAATTAAGAATCTAGTTATATAAGTGACTAAAATCTTGATAGCTAATGTTAGATACTAATTATCTTGACTTAATTGATGATTAAATTCAATCATTACTTTTATTTGAAAGTTATTTAGCAACGAAAACTTAATTTGATAGTTATTTTGATCACAATTAGCAATCAAAACCTAATTTGGTAGTTATTTTAGTTACAATTAGCAACTATTTTATTTGATAACTAAAATTAATGTCTAAATAATTTTTTTCTTGTAGTGGGATTTTTAAATATGATAGAAAAGTAGAAGGACATTATATCTTTGGACCCTTCCATAAGGAGTATTACATTGTCCTACAAAATGTTTCATTACTTTATGAGTAAATAATACATTCCACACACTTAATAATAACCTGTCGTTGGTACCCATCCTCCACATTTCAATTTTGCATTGAGCGTGGTAATGCTTATTGAATTTCCTAACTATAGGTGCACTCGCTTTAGGGTGATGCTTAATTTGCATTTTCCTAGTTCTGTTAATGCCCCAAAGGAAGATTTTGACATGAAAGTGCACTTTTGGTTGCACTCCATACTTGTAAAGCTAAATTTGATCATTTTTCCTCTTTTCTTTGGTATGTTAACACCCAACCACATGCATAAGCACTATCCCTTCAGCTTATAGGTGTCTCAGTGTTAGGAATCCAAGTGTAAGTCTAGTCCAACATTGAGTAAAATGAGAAAGTTGAGCAACATATAAGAAAGAAGATTCATAAACTCAATGTCTTAAGATTATGGGTTGAAGGTGGTGTCATTTCCTTATGTGGGTATGAATCTTGTCTTATTTTTGTTTAACCTCTCCTGATAGAGATTTTGGACAAGCGTGTCCCATTAAGTGTATGAATGGCGGTACAAGTGAAGGTAGTTTATCAATGAGGTATTAATATTTAAAAATGCTTACGCTCGAGGGCACTCTCACTTGAGGGGGAGATTATTTGTTGGGTTGGTTCTCTTCTTTTGAGGCTCAAACCCATTATTTTTTTGTGTGTCCATAACAACTTATTTTGGTTGTTTTGAATATCCAACGGTGAAACTTTGTCTAATCGAGCTGAAATTTTTACTAGAGTCTTCTCACTCATAGTACTTCATTTTGGATGGTTGGATTAGAAATTGGAGCTCTAGTTTGTTTCTAAAAAATTCTTGAACAATGACATTTTTTTCTAGTGACGAGATTCTTGAACTCGTCCTTGTTAAATTTCAACTTGTTATATTTTGGATCATTGTTGGTGACCATTTGAGGATTAGGAAGAGTCGTATTGATATGCTCTGTGATTAATTTTTGTGGGACTCATTGTATCTTTGTTTTGGTATTATCGGAGTATTTACCGTTCCATGTGTTTTTTATTTCTATTTAGAGACTTTTCCCACGTTAATTATTGGTGTTGGTTTACTCTTCTATTTTCAACTGCATATTGGTTTTTTATTGGATTTATTGATTGTGTTTATGGTGTTCTCATATTGTTCTTATAACAGTGAATCTTATTGCTTCTGTTGCCTGACTCCATCACTTAGAACCAATAATTCCTTCTTTGTGTTCTTTTGATAAATCCCTTCCTGAGATGCAAACTTGTCTAGAGATTGTGTTGTTGTTCAACTAGACTTACTCTTGATTATAGATAGCTAGCATAATTTGTTTTTGTTGTCAGCCTTTCAGCCATAACTCTAGTTCAGATATTCTTAAGCCCTATATCAAATTACTAGTACAAGGTAACTACAAAAGCCACACTAATGTCGCATCATATAAATAACATAGCACATATTAGCCTTTAAAGCAGTACAATAAAGTAACAATCCACTCACCAGGTTATTAATAATAGTGTATTTAACAAAAACATGTTGTCCCTTAACATAGTGTACCTCATAATCCATTTATATGAGAAGCCATGTATGGAGTGACTACAACATGTAACACTTCTTTTCTCCTCACTACCTTTTACTCATCCCATTAGGGTCAGCTTCACCTCATTTCTCCTAATCATACCGTTATAGCATTTTAAGGCATTGGATTGGACTATAATACCAATTAGAGTAAAAAAAATGTTATTTTAGAAAGTTTATGTTTTAATCATACCTACCATTTTAGCTGAGTTATGCAAAAGATTTTCTCTCTATCTAAGTCTAATTTCTAAAGATGATTTTATTATGATAATTCTATATCTTCATATAACTGTTATCCATACACCCTTCCATACCTTGTTTTGGTTTGAATTCAGTACCATCAATTGGAAATTCAGAAAGTGATTTCTTACATTAAAGTGTCTAACATACGTGACACCTACCCACTTATCAATCATATCCCAGATTGATTGTGTTACAGTGCATGTGATGAATAGGTGGTTTACAGACTCTAAGTGATTGTTAGATAGTACACATAGTATTTTCCTTCCCCACACCCCTCTTCTCTAGGTTTAATTTGTAGGAATTTTATACCATATTATTTTCCAAACTAAATTTTGGGATGCAAGAGACACTCTTAAACTCCAAAGGCATCTAAAGACTTCTACAATTCCATTGGACTTGTGTTTTGCAATACACTATACGCAGTTTTTATTGAGTAAAATCCATCTTCTTGGTTCAACCACATTCATGTGTCTATGGTTTCCTTCATTGTGACATTCTTATTTATTTCTTCCATTAAGAGATTCACTTGCACTTCCTCCCATGGGAATATGCTCCTTCTTTAAGTTAATTTTCATTTCCAACTATTATTATTCCAATCCCTTAACTCACCAATATTTTTGTCCTTACAACTAGAGATAAAGTACATTCTCGGATACCTACTGCATAGATGTTCTTTATCAATCCACTTATCTTTCCAAAATTTTACTTGGGATTCATTTCCTACTAACCACGATACACTATTATCAAACCAATTTCCTAATTTACCTTCACCGTATACTTGGTGCAAATCCTTCCACCACCATGAGTGATTAGAGTCTATTATGTCGACATTTAAATTCCTCCATGATCCATACTTATACTTTATTACTTTGTTCCATACTCCTTATTTTTATGTTCCTAGTCTCCATTTCCACTTAGCTAGTAGTGATATATTGAACTTTTTTTTGTCTCTTTTATAGTCAGCCCTCATACCTCTCTCGGTTTAGAAAGGTTTTTTCCATTTTATCCAAAGTATCTTTCTTCCCTCGTGACCCCAACCCCAAAGGAATTTGTTTTGGATTCTTATTATTGTTTTGCATATATATTTGGGGTCTTTGTAGAATGATAGGTAGAACAATGATAGGAAAGTTAAAACATATTTGATTAGGCACATACAGCCAGCAAACGTTAGCACCTTACCTTTCCACCAAGATAGTTTGTTGCTAACATTTTCAATAATCTCTGTGGATTCCCCTTTATGGGTTGTCCTAAGTATTTAAAGGGTATCTTCATGTAGGTTCAATTTAGGGTCATTGAGTATTGATGCATCATATCACTATGGACACCAATTCCTCCAATTTGACTTTTATGGAGTTCACCCTAAAACCTAGAACCAATTTGAAACTTCGTAGAATGCTTTTTATGACCATAATGTTGTTATGGTTAGACTCACTGAAAAATAGTGTACCATTCACAAACTATAGTAGGCTTACCTCTACTTCTTCCATACCTACTGTCACCCCTTATAAAGATTTTTCTTGATTGCCTGCCTAACCATCTCATCTAGTCCTTCGACAACTATTAAAAATAGGAATAATGTCACCTTCCCCTAATCCTCTCCCAGGTTTAAATTCTTTTGTATGACTACTATATACTAAGATTGAGACAGTTGATGACTCCACATATGTCTTTATCCACCCTATCCATTTACTCCCCATCATATAATATAAAAAGTTCCAATCTACTGAGTGTTGACCTTTTTCGGCAAGTGTACCAAGTCAAAAGTAATATAGATTTATAAAGTTAGGATGTCGATCCCACAAAGAACAGTTTTGTTATTAAATCTCAAATTCATAACTCACTAAGCAAATAAAAGTTTCAAGATGATTTGATAATAATTTAAGTCAATAAACATTGAAGAACAATTAAAAATAAATAACAATTATAAAAAGGAGTTTGCAAGATCTAGAAAGACTCTAGGATTGAACTTCATCTATCTCCCTCATTCATATTTTGGATTTGATAATAAAGTACAATATTAGTAACTACTCACTATTGATGTGCATATAATAATCATTCACACCAATTCCTCTGTTATGAAATTCATAAGGTAATTTCTTACCTAAACACTGATCCCTCAGCTATTTAGTAAATTACCCAACATTAAGAACAGATGTTATAGCAATCAATGCACTGAAACCTATCCCTAGTATTCCAATATATTGAGTATTTTCATCTAAGTCAGAAACTCAAAAGTACTTCCCAGTTAAATTCAAGAATCAAAATCAAGACTCTATTAATCAGATAAAATTTAGCATTAAGTGCAAGATGAAAATACCAATGGAGTAGAAACTGAATATTATATTTAAAATCACCAAAATACAAATGAGTTCAAAAGATTACATTCAATCCCAAAGATGAAGATTTAGCTACTCATTGTAGCCATTACAATCCAAGAAAAAAAAATTGCAGAGAAGAAGAAGAATCATGAAATTGCTCTCGTTCTTGACGGCTGCTCTCCTTTCTCCAAATCTAGATGCCTCACAAAATCCTAAAGATCTCCTTTTAAACTCGGTTTTGGGCCTAGGTTAAGTGACTTTTCTCTTAGGCTTTTTTATTTTAAACTTTTTATTTCTTTTCTTCATGAATCTTCCAATCTATCATTTTCTTCATTCTTTTATACCTGAAATTTCACAAAATTGAGATTAAATTATTTTCTTTAACTCAAGACTCGAAACATAAATTTATATCCAAAAACTATAAAATTGGGAGTAGTTACTATTTTAATTAACACTTAAACCAACAAGTACTCAATCTTTCTCATGTATAAAAACACTCAAAATTGGCGCTTATCACTGAGTCATAAGCTTTTTCATAGTCCACTTTTATCACTACCCTTGTCTTGTTTATTCTCTTTAAGTCATCAACCACATTATCTGCTACTAATATGCTATCTAACAAAGCTCTTCCTTTAAAAAAAAATTGACTGGCAACTATATACCCTTGTCTTGTTTATTCTCTTTAAGTCATCAACCACATTATCTGGTACTAATATGCTATCTAACAAAGCTCTTCCTTTAAAAAAAAAATTGACTGGCAACTATATATAACTTTTGGCAATACAAGTTTCATCATATTTGCTAAAACATTAGTTATAGTTTTATATAGGCATTCCACTAAAGAGAGTCTAAGTAGGTTTTCCTTCTTGAGCACTAAGGTAATGAAAGATGTATTACATCCTCTAGGTTGAATTGTGAAATTCTTTAATTTCCCTTAACACATCCACCTTAATAGTCTCATAGTTATTTTTTTATAAATATGAAATTAAACTCATATGCCCCTAGACTCTTTGAACTCCCACCACACTGATTAACAACCTCTTTTGTTTCTTCCTCCTCAAATTCCCTGTACATTCTTAAACTTTTGTCATCTGTTACAGCTGAAAAAAAAAAGATACCATCCAAATATATCCTATGACTCAGTTCAGTAGAGAACCTATTGTCAAAGTAGTCTTTTACAACCTATTTTATTATTTTTGGATCTTCACACCACGCATCATTTATTTACACTCCTTTAAATTCATTTTTAAACCTTCTCCAATCCAATCCTGGAGTGGTTTGTGTGACCCTTCTCTAACCAAGCTACCTTGGCTTTTTGTTGCAGCATGGAGTGTTCCTTTTCACAAATTTACATCAAGTCCATCACCAACTAAATATGGTTTTTCCTAAGTTTCTCACTTAAGTTACTTTCATCATCCTTTTAATCTAATGCTCCTATTACCTTAATTATCTATTGTTTCTTTACACTTATAAGTCCAAAGACCTCTCTATTCCACTGCTTAATTTTGTACATAGTTTAGTTTTTCCTTCACATCCTCCATACTGTTTCCCCTTCCCTGATAAGAGTTCCACCCAATCTTGACCATATCCTTAAAGCTTGGTTCTTGTTGCCATATATATAACATCTTAGACAGTTTCAGTCCCCAATCAATGGATACATTCTTTAAGACTATTGCACAGTATTCTGAAACGTGTCTATTTTGGGTATATTGTTTTAACCCCGACCAAAAGGCCAACCAGACATGTGACCAAAATATGGCCCGATCGAGTCTTAGATGTATCATTCCGTCTATTCCATGTATACCTCCTTCCAACTAGTGGAATGTCTTGTAGTTTAACTATTTCAATAAACTCATTAAAGTTATTCATCTTAGCTTTATTATAGTTGTTTATGTTCAGATCCTTCCTCTAGAAAGGAAACCTCGCGGCTCTAGAATAGAAATCTCGTCGCATTGAAATCATCTAGTACACACCATGTATTACAAATGTGACATGTATATTAAGTTAGTGAAGTTTTTAAAATTCATTTTTTACTATTTTTAATTAATTTATACCAATAATACTCTCTAAAATTATTTTAATTTAATAAAAAAAATTAATCATAATTTTTTATAATTGGTTGAAATGGATTATAAATGGCAAATTTTAAGTGCAGGCTTGTAATCTCATTTTAATTTTCATTTAAAATGTTAGGAGTCTGTCTAATTTTTGTTCTCTTTTAATATTTTAATGACTGAAATAAAATGTTAAAGGGTTTTTGTAATTTTTTGTTAGGAAACTACCTAGCTTTCTACAAGGCAATAAAAGCTGCTTATCCGGACATTCAAATAATTTCAAATTGTGATGCTTCGTCCAAACCGTTAAATCACCCAGCAGATATGTATGATTATCACGTAATATTCTATCTCTTGCAATTAACATTCCTTATTAGTTCCATATATATACTTTGGAAAAATAATACCTATATTTTGGTTTTGTTTTCATTCTTTCTCATATACTGGAACTCTCATTCCAGACTTATCCCAAGGAATATCAAATTATGTTTAATAATGCTCGGGTGTTTGATAAGACACCAAGAAATGGTCCAAAGGTTTTTGTAATTCTCACTCAACTCTCTTCTTTCTCTACCATAGTTTTTGTGTAATATTATGCATTTGAAGTTTGATGAATGATTTGCATATACCATTCAGGCTTTTGTGAGTGAGTATGCTCTAATTGGAGAGGAACAAGCTAAGCAGGGAACCCTTTTGGGAGCTGTTTCCGAAGCTGGATTCCTTATTGGATTAGAAAGAAACAGGTTAATTAATTATAGCTTAATTTATATTAATTTGTACCTTCTTAGTGTCACTCACAAAGAGATGAAGCATAGGAGTTCTTAAATAATGTTATAAATAATAAATAAGTTAAGAAATTTTAGTTATTTGTATGAAAAAAATTAAGTTTGTATGGACAAATTTCTGCCTATTTATGATAAATTTTGTCAAAACATGTTCTTACTTATTTTTTTAAAAGGAGGGTCATGGATATGTTTTTTATGTTCATGATCAATAATTACTTTATTCTTTCAAAATTTACACCATTCCCATTTTTGATGCAGTGATCATGTGATAATGGCTACCTATGCACCACTTTTCGTAAATGCAAATGACAGGAAGTATGTCCATAACCCTTTTTTCCTCTTTTCTCATAAATTTCCAATGCATTTATGAAAATTTATAAATTATGTGAAACAATGGCCACTTTGAAATGTGTCTTTTTTTTTCATATAGGTGGAGCCCAGATGCAATTGTTTTTAATTCCAATCAGGTTTATGGAACTCCTAGCTATTGGGTGCAGTTTATGTTTAGAGAGTCAAATGGAGCAACACTTCTCAAATCACAACTTCAAACACCTGACCCTAATTCAGTTGCTGCATCTGCAATTCTCTGGAAAAATTCCCAATGCCAAACTTCCTTGAAAATAAAGGTAGTACATTCTCTTTGCCTTTAGTAATTTATTTGTTTTCTTAGAACATCTTGAACAAACTTTATGTGAGAGATATCACCTTACAGTAAAGTTTATTGGACATGTTTTATTAATTAGTAGGTTGTTATACAACTATTTACCAATTTTTTTCACACTCTATGTTAATGCATTAATTGGTTTGTAATAGAATATAAGTGAAGTTGAAATCTTATCCTATAACATAGTTTTCATCACCTTAATGCAATTGGCTTGTTTAGGTTGCAAACGTGGGGAACAGCCCCATAAATCTCAAGATTTCTCTGAAAGGAATTGAGAGTTCAAATGCAAGTAAGGCAACAAAGACAGTGCTCACATCTGCAAATGCATTCGACGAGAACAGCTTTGCATACCCAAATAAGGTTTATTTGAATTTTTTTATTGTTCTATCTTTTATACTATTATATATGTACTCACCAATTTGGGTTGTATAAGGATCTAATATCTATTATTTTATGTTTGCTTTTATACACAGATAGTACCAAAACGAAATCCACTTTTGAGTGCAGGCAAAGAGATAAATGACATACTTACTCCAGTTTCATTTACAGTATTTGATTTATTGATACAATGATCAGAAGAAAAAGAAACGAGTAATGACACAACTATTGCTCTTAATTTTAGTGCACACATCCATTTACAGCATGATACATCTATTGCTATATTTTGTAGGTTCATATATGAATTTGAGAGTTGTTAAAGGGTGACCATAACCTTGTTAGGCCCCATACGTAATTTTATTCAATAATTTACATCTCAGTTAATAGTAACTTATTTTAATTTAAATTATACCTGAAAAACAAGAAAATAAAAAATAATAATAATTATAATTTAATTAATTTTTATAAAAAATTCTTAAATAAATAAAATTATGTTAATCATATGATCTGATTTGTAAATTAGTCATACTAAAAGTCTTTCATATATGATGTTTTATATTAAATTCTCCTTATTATATCTGTATTCAATCATTTGTCTGAATATTTTCTCATATGTTTAGATTAAAAATTATATTATAATTTTTTTATCTGACGTACAAAATTTTATGTATATTTATCCTATAAAAGTATGTCCAGAGAACATGACTTAAAGTGAAATGTTTTCACATACACATCTCAACAAATTTCGTCTGATGAACCTTAAAAAAATTTCTCTAGAAGAAAAACCCATAACAAATATGATCAAACAAATATAATTAAAAGCTCATTTTATGCTTAGCTTCTTAGTTCAATAAGGTTATGTGAGATATAAATTTCACAACTCAACTAACTCACTTCACTAACATATATTTATATTTGCTTTAATAATTGATTTGATCATAGTTTTAGTGTCTGACCAACCAATGCATATGTAGATCAAATACTTAGTGAAAAAAACTTTCAATAAAACATCTTAGTAAGTTATCATGCATTAACTCTCTTTCTTGTGTTAGTATAAAGAATGATAACATGCAATATAAAAAGAGATAATGAAGAAAAAAAACTACACAGTAACTCATACTAGTTCATCTATTACACCAGATTACATCCAATCCTTGACTAAACTAGTCAAGTTCAAGTAAGCAAACTAATGTTATGAAGTATACATAGAATATTCTTTGGGCTCGTACCCACTCCTAGCAACCCCTTAAGTATTCTTTTCCCAAGCCAAACCACTCCTGACTATCATAGATTATTCTTTAGTCAAGTTACTTCTAGCTAACACAAAGTATTCTTTGCTCAACCCATTCCTGGTTGACATCGAGTATTCTTTACTAAGTCATCCTAGTTAACACGAAGTGTTCTTTACTTTTTAGTCACTCCTGACTAACATAAGGGAGGTTGAAAGTTTAAATGATTATTTTGTCTTACTAAGGAAGAGTGTTTTCATCTTTCAACGAATACAATGTTTGAACTTTCTCTCTTAGTTCAAATCATTTCTCACTCTAGGGAGGAGTTACACCTTTTGATAAATACAAAGTGAAAGTTTACTCTCTTAGGTGACTAAAGAGACATATATTGTGTTTTTCTAAGCTTTTATGGATACATATATTTTGAAAATATTCTCACTCTAACCTTTAGGATCCTTTTTTTAAGCTTTTGAGGATTGCATATCATCTTGACAACATTTTTACACCGTGCATCCTATGCTCTCTATATCCTTTTCCTTAATGGTAGACTTTATATAGTCATTGAGAGTAGATAGTCATTGAGAGTTCGTTTATATTCACTGAGAAGCTTCAGTCCTTCTTTTACGCCTTCCTTGTGTGTAACGAGTTTCAACTTGATTGTTGCATTTAATTCACTTTATGCATCCTTAAATGTTCTTCTTCTTTATGCAATATCTTGAATGACTGACAATATATACTTTTCTCAGTAATAGAGCCTTATGTACCATCGTATGGTAAAAGTGCACATTGTACAAAGAAAGTAATGGAGTCAGACTTTGAAAGTAGATTGGAGGTTTGTGCAGCTTTAGCTCATATCCTAAGAGATATTTGAATGTTGATGTTTAGTGTGAATCTTCTTAACAACAGATGTAGGAGACATCTCTATAAATTATACTCAAGCTTCAGGAATATTGTTTGATCTTATGTTAGCTTGAGGTCTACATTGAACTTATCATTTGATACTCTTTCACTTCTTTATCATATATTTTGATTGATGTTTGTAATCCTTCTTTTGTTTGACATCAATATTTATCAGATGAAATGAAATATTTGCCAATGTTCTTTTGTCTATTCTTCATTCTTCATTCTTCAAATAACAAACATTGTTGTTAATTAGCAACTTCTGATCATCTGACAGGCAATGCACTAGTATGATTTAATCTTCATCTTATTAGATGCAGCTTCGTGCTTTGTTGTTTAAGCATTTAATCAAAATTTTATGGTGTTGAACTTTTGTCTTAGCAAGTATATTTGTTAATTTTTCAATAGTAAATATTTTTTGAAAAAATAATCATTTTTGTAGTTTTCTATTCATTTGAATTATATCTCTATTTGTTACATATTTTTCTTAAATAAGTACTTTTTAAAGAAAATAAATCATTTTTGCTAGTTTTCTATGTTTTTATTTTTTTTTAAGTGATTAGAAGTCAAAACGAAAATACCATAATGGAAACATGGTTGATTAGAGAATTTGAAAAAAAAAAATCTAAAAACTAGTATGAAAAAAAAAACACTTATGTTAATAAAGAAATGGACTAAAATAAAGAATAAACTTAAATGTAATTTTCTAGGTATCTTTAGTGTTTTCTTACCATTAGAATTAAAATTTTATCTTAATAATCAATGTGATCAATATTTTCACTTTACATTTAGACAACTATATTATTAAAAGCTGGCCAACACTTTCCAAAGACATTGATCTCTAAAGAATTGAGGTTTATAGGTTTAGATATTTTTACCTCTTATAATGGTAAAGAATTGAACTATTGAGATCTCAAAGTTTACGGTGATGTCTAATATGATTTTTATTTTTTTTTTTAAAAAGAATAGTCTTTTCTCTATAATGTGACCTAATAGAATTTACAAAAACTCTAAGAAGATTTTGAGTTACTACTTTCTCCCTTTCAACCCTTTCAACAGATCCAGTTTTAATCATTCTTTCTTTCTCAATAGTTTTAATCACTACAATTTTTTTTGAATTTTCTGTTTGATAATTATCAACAAATTCAAATATGTCAGTAAAATGACATTACCGGAGAATTTTAAGTCTATCGATAAAATAATTGTGATAATAATAATGATAATAGCAAAAATATTGATAATAATAGGACTAGTAATATAATTAAGATAATAATAATTAATATCATTATAAATAATAATATTAATTAAAATAATAATAATAATTATGATAATAATATCATTATTAATAAAGATAACCATGATTATGATAATAACTAAAATATTTATGATAATATTAATAGCAATAATAATAATTAAGATAATAGCAAATAATAATATTATTATTATTAAATATAATAATAATCATGCTAATAATAATAACAAAAATATTTATGATAGTAATAATAATAATATAATAATAATAGCAAAAATTATTATTAGTATTATTATCATAATAATTAATATAATAATAATAATAATAATTACAGTATTTGATTTATTGAAAAACCAATTATTAGAACACCATAAAAGTGAGGAATGACAACTATATTTCTTAATTTTAGTATTAAGATCCAAATATAACATGCTACCTATTGGTAAATTTTGTAAGGTCATATATGTGAAGTTGAGAGTTGTTAATGTGTGACTATTTTTATAACTTTTAGATTTCAGTTTATACTAACTTACTTTATGATGAATCATACGTGAAAAACAAAAAGAAAATAACACTAAGGGAGGATTATTGGATTAGGTTATAATTTAATTAATTATTTAAAAACTTTTCGTAAATAAATAAAATGATGTTAACCACATGATTTGATTTGTAAATTAGTCAGATTATAAGTCTTTCATGTATTTTTTTCGTGTAACGTACAACATTTTATGCATATTTATCTTATTAAAGCATGTTAAGAGAATAGAACTTCAGGAGAAATCTTTTCACAAACACCTCTTAACAGGTTTCATCTCATGATACTTAAAACATTTCTCTCGAAGAAAAACCCATAACAAATATGATTAGACAAATATAGTTAAAAGCTTATTTTATGTTTAGTTTATTCTAGCTCAGTAGGTTATGTTAGACATAGATTTCACAACTCAACTAACTCATTTGTCTGTTGTATATTCATGTTTGCTTTAATAAGTGATTATATCATATTTTTAGTGACTGACTAACCAAGCAAATCTAGATCAAATACTTAGTTCAAAAACGTTTAGTAAAACATTATAATAAGTTTTCATGTATTAACTCTCCTTCTTGGGTTAATACAAATAATGATAACATACAATATAAAAAGAGATAAGAAAATAAATGAGACATGGTAACTTATACTAGTTAATCTTTCGCAACATCTAATTGACATAAAGTATTCTTTACTCGAGCCATTTCTAGCAAATATAGAGTATTTTTTCTCTCAAGCCACTTTTGGTTAACACAAAGTATTCTTTGCTCAAGTCAGTCTTGACTGACATCGAGTATTCTTTACTCAAGTCATTCCTACCTAACACAGAGTGTTCTTTAATTTTTAGCCACTCTTGACTAACATAGGAGAAGTTGAAGGTTTGAATGATCATTTTGTCTGAATAAGGGAGAGTGTTTACGTGTTTCGATGAATACAAGGTTTGAGCTTTCTCTCCTAGTTCAAATCACTTCTCACTCTATAGGAGTTACGTCTTTCGATGAATAAAAGGTGAAACTTCACTCTCCTAGGTGACTAAAGAGACACATTGTGTGTTCTCTTCTAAGCTCTTATGGATCCATAAATTTCGACAGTATTCCTACTCCAAACTCTAGGATCCTTTTTTAAAGCTTTTGAGGATTGCATATTATCTTGACAACATTTTGACATAGTGCATCCTATGCTCTCTATGTTCTTTTTCTTAATGGTGGACTTTATATAGTTTGTAGAAGAAGATAGCCATCTAAAAGCTTCAATCCTTCTTTCATGCCTTCCTTATGTCTGACCAGTTTTAATTTGATTGTTAATTTAATCCATTTTATTCATTTTTAAATGCTCTTATTCTTTATGTAATCTCCTGGATGACTAACAATATATACTTCCTTTGGTAGTAGAGCCTTATATACCATCCCATGGTAAAAGTGCACACTATATAGGGCAAGTAGCTGAGCCAAAAGTTGAAAGTATTTGTGTAAGGAGAATTGGTGGTCCCTACAACTTTAGCTCATATTCCAAAAGATGTTTGAATGTTGATGTTTGGTGTAAGTCTTCTTAAGGACAGATGTAGGAAGCAATCTATGAAAAGTATATTCAAGTTTCAGAAATATTCTTTAATCTTGTGTTAACTAGAAGTTTGCATTGAGCTTATCATACGACACTCTTTCGCTTCTTTATCAGATATTTTGGTTGATGATTGTAGTGCTTCTTTTGTTTGACATCAATGTTTATCAAATGAACTGAAAGATTCTGGTTGATGATTGTAGTACTCCTTTTGTTTGACATCAATGTTTATCAAATGAACTGAAAGGTTTGTTCAATGTTCTTTTGTTGGTTCTTCATTCTTCGACTAACACTAACGAACGTTGTTGTTAATTAGTAATTTCTTACGTTTGACAATACTTAATACTTTGTTGATTTAATCACTTAATCAAAACTTCAGAATCACTTTAACTTTTGTCTTAACAAGCCTATTTGTTAATTTTTCATTAATGGATACTTTTTTTTAAAAAAAAGTCATTTTATAGTTTTCTATAATTATAGGTCTGTTTATTACAATTTTTTTCATAAATAAATAAGTGTTTTTAAAGAAAAAATAATTTTTTTCTTATTATTTTATTTCAATTTTTAAAATGATTGAGAGTTAAAATATTTGAGACTCAATTGTAATTAGAAGTTATCTCATAAAATCGATTATTTTTAAATAATTTTTATGATTGTACATATTATTATATTTATATATATACTAATCATTTTTCAAAATTTATAAATTAATCACTAAATTACTCTATATAATAAAATATTTTTTTTCAAAACAGAAACAAACGTACCATAAGCGAACCATTGTTGATAAAAAGAATTTGAAAACAAAGTCTAAAAACTAGTAGAACAACAAAACACTCACTTTTCTAGGTATTTTGTTTTCTTATCATTAGAATTAAAGTTTTATCTTAATATTGAATGTGATAAAAATTTTCAGCTTTATATTACCTAAAAGTGCCCATCACTCTCTAATACATTTTAAATTCATTGATTTTCAAAGACATTATTTCTTGTAAACGTAACATCCCATATTTTTCATATAATAAGAACTTTATTACATAAAAATTATATAATAAATTTAAATATAAAAATTCATACATTCATCATGTATTTTAAAATATACTTTTCTAAATAAGACTTAATAAAAATATCTCTGTCAAATTATGAATAAAATAAATTAAAATAAAGCTACTCCAACAATTCAATTGAGACTCACACCACCTGTCAAATTCTCTGCTCCTGTGTAATACACTATCATCGCAGATTTAAAAATAAAACAAACATCAAACAAAACTAAGGGTAAGCTAGAGAGTTTTTTAAAAAAATATATTTTCATAAATTGGATTTCTATCTTAACAACAATTCAAACTTTCATAATTCATCTCACATCATACATATACGGATTCACAAACAAAGACATTAAACTCTCTATTTCCGAAAGATTCGTGCATTCAGTTAGACTCAGAGGTCTGCACATGTCATATACCATCCATCTATTCCGATCAGCTCATATTTCAAACCTCGGATACATTCTGTTCCGATCAGTTTCTATTTCAAACCTCGGGTACAGTTCTCATATGCACAGGATTAATTTATATGTTCTATTCTCACCAGCTCATATTTTAAACCTCGGACATGGCCATATGAACCTCTTTTGACTCTTCACTAACTGGTAAACTTCATCTATATGAATTCAATGTACCAATAGAGTTAGGATACCTCTTTAGATAGATCGAATCCCCAAACAATGCACGTCCTAATAATCTCAACACGGGTATCTCCTTTCCTGAAGATATTATGTCTTGATCACACACCACATCATTCACAAACATTAATACTACATCATACCATACATAAAAATTCATTCCATTCAATTCAAATTCATCCAATTCATATTTAATAAAATTAATGATTACAATATATATAAAAAACAGTCAAACTAGCTTCCCTTACCTCTATAGAGTAGATATACTAAACGAACTTCCAAAAATATAAAATCACGGGCAGCCTAACTCTGTTCAAGAATCTGATCGGACACTCTTGATCTACTCAACGCTAGGAATCTAGGGGTGTCCTCTGATTGTCAATCTGATAACCTATAAGATCACAAATCTAGAGAAAAGGTAGGAAACTTTAAGAGGAATTGTTTGAGAGATGGTGGTTTTTATAAGCATGAAATTGTATATCTTCTTAAAGAAAGAGAGAGAGTTGGTAGTTTTTACAAACAAAATATCTTCTTAGAGATAGTTAGTGGTTTTTATAAAAATAAAACAGAAATATCTTCTTAGAGAGAGATAATATCTTCTTAAAGAGAGAGTTGGTGGTTGTTATAAAAATAAAAGGTAAATAACTAACTTTTATTTACTTAAACAACTTTTCTGTTAAAAAAATAGTGTTATCTTATTTATCTCTAAATCCATAGCTATTTTCTAGGATATTGCAGTAAATAGTTAAAGTCTAAAACATGTACAAGCTCATCATAATCAACAAAGATGGTTAAAATAGTTAACTTATACATTGAAAGTGGCATTCCTAGAGACAATTTGTTTTTTGAAATGAGGATGAGAGCACTTATTTCCTTTCTATATGACAAAATACTCTAAGAAAATACATTTAAGTGCCTTTGGATCAAGTTTTCTCCTTTGTTTTTATGAACATGGACAAAAGAAACACAACCAATTATTCTAGGAGAAAGGTTAAGAGAATGACTTATATGCAAATAAAATGAGTGAAGTACCTATATTTGAATGTTTTCAATATATATTAGGTTTGTGGACAACTTAGGAACATGTAGGACATTTTTTAAGACTATAGTTGGGTTTGCTTGTATATCTACTTGACCAACAGCAGTTTTTCATGTTTTTATCAATTATGGAGATTTTGTTTTGTTATTAGGACATGAGAAATATATGGAAAATATTTAAGAAAATGGTATCATGTGATGAGTGGCTCCAAAGTATAAAATCTAATAATTGGTCAATGTTATTATATTTGAGACATTAAATAAAATGGTAACTTTGGAGAACATGCTAATGAACATATACTTATGTCAATGCAACCATCACAAAAAATAATTAATACATCAGAACAAAAATGTAGCAATGAAGATCATAATTATATATAATGATTGAAGTCTAAACACACACATAAATGTTGAATGAGTCGCAATGAAAACAATGAAAACTACAAATTGATTTATATAACAATTAAAATTGTTCAATTTTACTCAAGACTCCCAGAAATCAAGAGTTCTGATAAGTTCTCAAGCATAATAATTGTTAATTGTTATTTTTCATTACCTACATTAAATATATATATATATATATATATATATATATATATAAAAGTAAGATGATATCATAATCCTTTTGTCATTAACTCCAATTCCAATAGAACAATATCCTTTAAATACATAATTAAAATTCCAATAATATCAAATTAAGAAACTAATGTGATAGAATTAAAATCACTAAAATAAACCTTGAAATATTCCTAAAATAACTCAACATTTTCAAATTAATAACATACTAAAAAAACACATGATTTTTAGTCTATCAAATTTAGTTTTGAATCTAAAATTCATATTTTAGTGAATATAATTTTAAAAAAAAGACTTATTTCAGTCGGTTTACACAAAACAGTGTACGTGAACATACTTAGAAATATATTAAAAAAACAAATATTTGATGTGATGGAATACATATTATACAAATAATTGTAATTAAAATATTTTTTAAATTTCATGGACAAAAAAAATGAATTTGAAATTTAGGATATAAAAAATTAGGAACTAAAAGTGAATGAGTTTAGTATTAGTATATGGACAAAATACGTTCTTATCTGAATTTTTAATAGATTTGTTGTTCTTTTTCAATTCTTGAACTAACATTCTTAAGAAATTGAATGTGATAGGAAGAGTTGTTAATATAAAAGTCAACAAGAGTGGCTAAGTTGCTGCTAATGCAGCACCACCACTACCCACACTCCAACTCTCTTTCATTCAATTCTATAACCCAATTATTAACGTTAACTAGCCACGTTCCACTTTCAACAAAACAAACGCACCCCGTCCAAGTCCTCTTCTCGATGTGACGTCGTTTCACCTTCCCCAGAACCACCACCACCACTACCACCACCACTCACTCACTCACCTATTTCTAATTCCTTTTCCTAATCCTATTCCTATTCCCATTCCCATTCCAAATCCAAAACCAATTTTAACACAAACCAACCAAAAACCTCGCTTTCTTTCTTTCTCTCTCTAACATGGACCAAGACCAGCGCCACGTCAGCGCCACCAGCGCAACTAACAATCCCGTGCTCCGCTGCACCACCGTGTGCACTCTCCCCTTCGCGCGCCTCGTCGCCGCCTCCCGCCGCCGCCTCTTCCTCTCCGACTGTGCCGACCGTCGATCCGACGACGACGACGGCGCTGAGTGCGCCTACTCCCGCGCGGTGTTGGTCCTTGACATGGTCTGGAACCTCGCCTTCGTCGTCGTGGCCGCCGGCGTCCTCCTCTCCACGCTGCGCGAGCGGCCTTCCACGCCGCTCAGACTCTGGCTCTGCGGCTACGCCTTCGAGTGCGTTCTTCATATGGCTTTCGTCTTCTTTGAGTTCCGAAGCGGAGTTCGCGATTCCTTTTCTCACAGTACCTATAGGTGACTGCTCACTTTACTTCGCTGCCACTAGTTTTTTCTTCAATTCGTGCGTCGATAATTGATTATTTTAATTTTAGTTATTTTTTGAAATTATGTATGTTTTTCTGTTGAATTCTAATGTCTTTTTAATTGACATTGTTCGTGTGTGTGAGAGAGAGGGAGGGAGATATGACTAGTAGCTATGTGATGTTGGAAATTTAGCATGTGATGATGTTGAATTGGTATGCGTGCGATGATGATTCCTTTCTAATGACGAGCGAAATTGAAGTCAGGGAGAGTTTTTCTGAGGGTATAATTATATTAATAATGTATTTGTTACAGTTATAAATTATTATGATTGGAAAATTATTGCTTTCTAAGATTGGTCATGGATTATTCTTGTGCATTGGAGGAGCTGACTGGTGATGGAGCTTACTTGCTTTGCAATTATTGTTGAGAAATTTTGGTGAATGCGCGGAAGGGGAAGTTCTTGTTTTTACTCGAGTCTGTTTCTGTTTCAGATACTGAGACTTGATACCTCATAGTGATGAACTAAATGTTGTAAGGAGAGAATTTGTGGATAGGTCTTGCAGAGTGTCTGTTATTAGAATACTCTGACATCCTTCACTCTTTCTTTAGAAGAATAATGATCATTAGTTTTCCTTTCAGTTCATATGCATGGGAAATATTTGATATCTCATTTCACTTTAATCTTTTTTGTTTTTAGCATTGTGAAGAAGCTAGAGCCTATAAACACTCTGGCATCTTCTGTTTGGTGGGTGTTTGGATTTTATTGGATTGTTGTGGGTGGCCAAGCACTTTTGGAAGATTCTCCACGGCTCTACTGGTAAGTAAGAACCCTAATTTGGATTTTGTTTTGCTTTTCTTGTTTTACTTTGGGGGGGACCAAGGGTTGCTAGATAACCAAAGTTATTATGTACGCCAAGAAAGCATAAAAGAGGTGGTTAAATTTGTATAGCTGGGTAAGTTTTTTTATTTACTTTTCTTTTCTGTAAAACAACAGTTTAGAAAAGTCATGAATTCTACTTCTCAAAAGTTCCTCCTTAAGAGTCATGAGCAGAATTGAATGGAATCGAAGATTATGCTTAGAAATTTTGTTAAAGGGGTTATTGTAGAATGTTCAACCTTGATCTGAATGTCATATACTTAAATAAACAAGGGGAATAAAATGGGGAGAATATTAATTGTTTCATGTCTTCCCACAATGAATTTGTCTTGATGTCTTATTTCAATTAGGATAAACTTAAAATTCAATATTTGATTGGCCTATGACTCGTGTATTGGAGTAGAAAGGGAGGGACAGATGAACTGGGGGCCTAACAATGACAATGCCCTGCAGGCGTATGACAGGATGAAAAAGGATGGTGCTCGGGCAATGAGATAGGAAAGTGATTAGTGAAAGGAGCAATGGAGTGGAGGAATTAATAGGAACAGATAGGGAAGAAAATAATAGCATGAACTGGTGGCTATGATAAATGTGGCTGTAGATTTGGCAACCACAGGGAAAAGAGAGTGAATTGTATATTTGTGTGGTGCAGATAAGGGGGGGGGGATATCATAGAATTTAGCGTAGGCAGTGGGAGCCTGGGTAGCCTTTGAAGTTCTTCAGCTTCTTAGCGCTCTGTTCTTTCTTATAGTTCTTGTTTTCTGTTTCTACTCTATAGAGGACTCTCTTCCGTTGTAAGGCTGAGCACCCTTTGTTAGATAAATAATACTCTGAATTTCTGTTTCTATTAGTATAATGTAAGGTTTTGTTCTAAACTTCTTAATTTCTTTCAAATTTTGGGACAATTGAAATGAAGTCAAGCATGATCCTCTTTTTCTTCTTTCAGAAATCATTATTATTTCTTAATTCTCTTGGCCAGATAATTTACATTTATCATGCTTTTCCAATCCTGAAATTCGTTGATGAAATTCCATATTCCTATTGGTTTAACTAAATAACTGTGAAATGATATCACCCATAGTTAGGACTTGGGACCTAGAAGATTCATTACCTTGATATTTTACATGTAATCCTTACACTGAAATTTGGAGTTACCTTTTCCATGACAAGGTATTGGTGCACAATGAAGTCTTTTTGATAAAGGTTCCCAACTTCCTGTTTAAGATCATTTACAAAAAAATATGCTCTTGAGGAGTTGTAGTTACTATGACTATTTCAAACTAGAACCGTATGTGCCGAACTTGTATGCTTGACTTAGGTTTATTGAGATTAGACATCTCATTAAGCCTATTGCTTCAGACTTTGTAAAAAATGCTCATCCCCTCCGGAAAAAGTAATATAGTTTATACAAGTATATATAACTAATTTTAAGTTTACATAACTAATTCACTAACTGTTTAGTGTTACGTTCTCGTGTGGTGTATTGGGTGTTTGGGATGCTCAATAATATATTTATTACATCTGTGCAGGTTAACAGTGGTCTTTCTAGCCTTTGACATATTTTTTATTATCTTTTGCATTGGGATGGCATGTGTAGTTTTCTTTGCTCTCTTCTGCATCATCCCAATAATAGCACTAGCCTATGCTATGAAAATCGGAGAAGGCGCATCAGAAGAAGATATCAGGTCACTTCCTATGTATATGTTTAGTCAGTCAAATTCATTGGTGATGGTTGATGACAACAAGAAGCAACTTGTTAATGCAAGAGTAGATTCATGCAATGGAAGCCATATGAGTGAACTTTCTCTCAATCCAGATGATTCTGTGAGTGCTAACTGTATTCTCATATCTTTCATTCAGTAATTATTTGGTGCTAATATAATTTTGTTGTTTGTACTTTGTAACTGTTGCCTTTCTTCCATGTTAAGTTTTATTCCCTTAAACTACCTTGTTATTTTTTTATACTATTCTGGTATTTTATCTGATTTATCCTTCTTTAATTTCTCAATTGCATTACATTCTTTCTCTATTTCTAATGTATTCATGTCTAAGCTTTTATTGGAAACTGGAATTTTGCTTCTTGTTACATATCAGTATGTATTCCTTAGTTTTACATTTTATATATAAATCAATTGCGATGACAGAATTTTCAAATTACTGGACTTTCCAGTGCGAGAAAAGGCAATAGGGGTGGAACTGACGTCCGACCCCTTTCCGTTGTCTCCACTAAAAGCACCCAAATTGCAAACAGAGGTTCTGTGAGTTTGTAAAATGGATGTGGAAATTAAAGTTTCTTTTTTTGGGGGCTGAATATTGAAATAAACTTGTTACAACCTGAAATTGATTTGTATTTAGTTGAAATGCATCTTGAAACTACTGAACGATAATTAAGCTGCTTCTGATAATTATATTGTAGGAATGCTGTATCTGCCTATGTCCATATGCTGATGGAGCAGAACTGTATCGCCTTCCTTGTACCCACCATTTTCACTGTGAATGCATTGGCCGTTGGCTTCGAACAAAAGCTACCTGCCCGCTCTGCAAATTTAATATCCTTAGAGGTGATACTTTGGTTTGACCTTTCAGAGACATGACACTGGAGAGCCAAAAAATTCGAGATATTCTGCTGACTAGTGTACGTAAATAATATGTACAAAAGGAAATGTCCAACCCCTTCAGCTTTTAATGGGTTCTAGTCTTAGGATTAGTTTCGATAAATATCTTAACATCTTTAAGTGCAAAATGTTATTAATTTTATGACGGGGTATGTAAATATTTTCCGACCGTGGAGAGGGTCTCCCCATAATTTGTACTTACATTACAAGGGGTCTTATAAAAACAATTTTTCTGTACAGAATTCCTTTTTTGTTTTGAGCACTTTACTCACCTCCTCCATCGAATAAATTAGAGACGTATGACCTTAAACCTATAAAATGGTAGGATGGCGATGGGAAAAGGGAGGCAAATAATCAACGTAATGGATCTTGGATAAAGGGTATTTGGATTGGCATTTTAATTCTCACTTCACCCTTTCTGATGGAGTAAACTTCTTCATGTGTGAAAATGTTGTATCATCGAGCATAATGTCAGTTTCCGTTGGGAAGAACTGAACCAAATACTCCTCATATGGGCGTTAAAACTTGTTCATTCCTCAACTTCGGAATGTATGAAGAGTTTTTACACTGATATTTTCATCACAAATCATCATTTATATATTAAGTTTTTTAAAGTTAACTATAACTACTTAAAAAATAATATATATCATGCTTTCTAATTAGTTTGCATTGTAAATTAAACTGTTTTGATACTTAACCTGCAAATTTGGTATACAACAAATTCCCCAGCAATCCAAACTGCAAAATGGAATTCATAAAAGTAGCATATGTTCATCCATTGTGTTCATATTCTGTTGAAAATGTACCAAATATCAAATAGCAGAAAAACTCATAAAGTTTCATCCATTTTGGTGATAACACAACAATGTTAACATGGATTCCAAATCAAAACCCTGATTCACCAAATATCCGAAAGCTGAACAGACAAAACATGCTTCATTGAAAATTAATACATTTGTCAAAATACACAGTGGATAGCGAAACAACAAATTAAAGTGAAAATAAAATGAGAATGCCTGCAAAAAAGAACGTTGAAATTAAAGTAATAGTTTTCATTGATGATCATACATTCTTCAATTTCTTCATCTTAGAAGGTGGCCATCTACCCTTCTTCCTCAACTTGCGCTTCCTAAGAAGCCGTTTCCTTCGCAACCTTATCTTCTTCGCCAGCTTCATCCTCAGCTTCTGCTCCTCTCTCTCCTTCACCTTTGACTCCAAAGGAAGCTTCTCCACACTAACGCTACTCTCTTTCTCACTCTCCGCCGGAGGAAGCGCTTCAGCCGGCGAACTAGAGTCGTCCGCAGCGGCGGAGACAATCAACGCGCCGTTCTTCCCTCTGGGTTTCGTGATTCGAACTCCGCTCAAGGGCTTCAAGGGCAGAGCCACGAGTATTCTTGAAGCTGTGATTATTGGAGAAAAATTAAGAATGGAAAAACATGAAAATGTATTTGGGAGAAATTAAGGTAAAAGAGAGAGAGAATTGGGAGTGAAGAGTAGTTACCAGTGGTTATGGGAAGTGCGAGAATGGAGGAAGAAGAGGAGAATGAAGAGTTGAGAGGGGAGAGTGTGAGGGAATTGAAAGAGAGGAGTGCCATGGTTTTTGATTCTGTGTTTGAAAAGTTGTTTTGGGGAAACGAAGAAAAAGAGATTTGGAAATGGGATTTTAGGATAAGCTACGCCATGGTGTGTCTGTTCTCTCCACTCACCAACGCTCTCTCTCTGTATAAATACCCTGTAATAATAAATAAACAGATTTTGGAACATTGAGATTTTTTTTACTGTTTATTTAGACCCATTTTTTTAAATAATAAAAAGTTAAAATAAAACTTTTAAATTGAAGCTAGTTTTGCTGAAAAGGAAAGGCTATTTGATCTTCATGGGTATTAAATGACTTCATATTCCTTATGTCATGCCCTAAACAATGTTACATGTTAAAGTATAAAAAAATCATAGTTAAACTTTTTGTTGTATAATCAACTTTTATAAATTAAAAATTTTAGTTATTTATCGCAGGAAAATTGTTTAGAACAATGTATGAGAAATTATTTGACTCAAATAATTTTTGGTTAACTGATTGTAAATAGTGGGGAAATAATGAAAAAAAGATATAAAATATACATTTAGTCTTACGAATGGTATATAGTTTATAACCAAAAACTAACATTTTAATGCTATTGTCGTTATTCTTTATTATGAAATGAGAAAAAAAAAACTTTATATTCTGCTGTAGTGCCAAACTCATGAAATAAAAAAAAAAGTCAAATTCTCATGTTATTTATTAAAATTATTGTATTAATATTTATAATTATCATTTCCAAAAGATGAATGGTAAGAAAAGTGTGAACATATTACTTTTATGTCTGAATTAAACTACGAAAAAAATCGTAAGCAGTGTGGCTAAGAAAGTTGAAAACATAGAGGAACATATTAAAGCTGTTTAGGGATGAAAGTAATGGGTTTTCAGTTTTCAAAACCGTGAGAACCAACAAACAAGCATAGGACTTTCTGAAAATCGATTTACTCATTGACTTGATTGAGATAATAATAAAATTTTAAAAAACATATTATAATTCAAAATTTATAACGTTATCATAATAAAATAACTAATATTCAGAATAAAAGTTATAAATCAAATTTATAAAGAAAAATGGAATAAATTATATTATATTATATTATATATATATATATATATATATATATATATATATATATATATATTAAAATTAAAACAAATTGAACCAGACTAATTGGATTACTGCTTATTGTTTGATCCAGTCAAATGTGTTGAATTTTGATTAGGACTAAAGAGATACAGATGTGATGGAGTGTTTAGAGTGATCTGAAGCAGTAATAGAAAAGGACATGATATTTTAAATGTTTGGTTGGTCTATTCTGGTTGATAACAATATATTTGTAGACATAGATGGAGTTGGATGGTAACATCATCTATCAAAATTTGTAGACAAATTACCTAAACTCAAACCCAAAGCCATATGATGAATAAATTCCACATCCATAATGAGTGTTTTTTATAGATGTTAGAATCCAACTACCATCCCTATATTTTCAAGGTAAAACAACTCACGTAATTCAAAAAATTGAATTAATGACACTAACTTCCAATTTCTCCAAATCGTGTACAGCGAACAAAATTTCACAGAAATCCTCGTCATGGAAGCATATGGCAACGAAACAAGAGGGGGTAAGTGCAACAAAACCCACTGCTCCAGCACTGCAGGAAAACAAATACAGAACTTAAATGTGTGCAGTAAGAACTAATACCAAAATAGGACATTGAAACCCCAAATTATCTATGAAGACTACAAATTATCATATTTTCTTTACTTTTTTCCTGTAGTTTTAAGGCCAGTGGAAAATGTGATAGAACATCTACAATAAATTATGATATCAACATATCTTACTATAGAAAAGTTATTTGAAAAGAAAATAGAAATAATAACAGCAGTTAAATTCAACGTAGACTCACCACAGAAAGCAACGGTCCCTGCTTAAACTTTCCATGAAATGAAAACGTAATTGGCTTTGGACTGTCTCCAGGCCCTCTTATAAATCCACTAAAACACATAATTGGAAGGAAAACAATGTCAAATGACTGTACTGAGAAATAAAATCCAGCATTAAAATAATCAAAGAGAAACTGGACATATAATAACAGAGATCAGTAAGTGAACCATTTTCAACCATGAACTCACATTAAAGATGTAGATATAAGAGGTGTCCTTCTTGTATCATATATGGCGATCAGTCCCCTGTACATGTCATCTCCACCTTTAAAAGACACAGCCAATCGCTCCCCTGAATTATCCCATGCCATCTTTTCAATTCCCTGACTGAATGAAATAATATAAGATAACCAATGGCCACAGTTTCTAACAAAGCAAACATGATATCCTGTTTATCCAAAAGGCTTGAAACATTATTTAAAAAGACACTTATGATCTGATGGGTTTTTTCTACAAAAATTGTTTTGCATTTAAGACGCGACATAATTCACATAATCATTTCTCTCCGTAACATCCTATCAAATATGGTTTGGGCAGGGTAGGTAGATGTATGCCATCTTGCTTTTGTAAGCACAGAATGTCACTAGAATTTGACCCATGTCCTCCAGGTCACATTCATAAGAACTGGTTCAGAAGGAATTTAATATAATGACGAGACTATAGGATCACATTCTAGGAATTATTCAACATAAAAACATAAAATCATCTTTACCTGCCAGTCAATGATAATATTTCCGGCAAATCAACAGGTAACAGATGAGCATCTGGAAAGTCAAGGATGAGAAATTATCAATATATGACATTTCAGAAAGAAAAAACAAAACCGAATAATTTGAAAAATTGCAAAACATGAATGCTACAACAAGCACATACATTAATATTAAAAATGAATTGGACAACGAATTGAGGTTAGAACTAAAACTTCATGCTTCTATTGATTTAGCATAGCAAGATTAAATACAAATTCCTCCCAATACCCTTGCAAGTTTCAAATGAGTTTACTAATTCCCGCATCTTCCTTACTGAGCACTTTTTAGTGGTAGACCATGAACCAATTAAAACTTCCCCTTTTCCAATCAATTTAAATAGCTTTTGCTGATGAATATAATGTGTTGCCTGCAATTTTTTCTGTCTGAGAATGTATTACTTGAAGTGCACCCACAGCAAGGCCATGTATGTTTGTTCATGGCCATAGTTTTTGCGAAGAGGTTATGGGTTACAATCATACAGTGCATTTGGGAATATATTTTACATTGTTCCTTCTCAATCACTTTTCCCTTTTCCATCCAACTCACAAATTGTATTACAGGAAAAGAGTGGTACTGTTTGTCATGGTCTTAGTTGTCAGCCTTTTTATGGCAGTGTCTCACCATAAATAGACTTTATAGGCCAGAGACTGAATCACATTTATCCCAGACAATTTCAATATCTTCTATTTCCCTCTCTATCTAACTTTTCCCTTTTCAATTTAGTTCCTATATTTCAATGCAACATTTTCATTTGTCCATTATTAATATAGCCAAATACAAAACGTCAAAAACAATAAACAACTTAACATAATATCTTTCAGCAAAAAAGGTCAGATACCTAATGAGGGAGGCTTTGATGCGAAGTGAACAGATCCCAAAGTTGACGATTCAGAAAATGCAAGAAGTATCATACACCCATCTGGATCCCATGTTGCACCCTGATAACAAATCATTGAAAGAAACTAAGTAAATGGGCATTATCTGATAGCTCTCACAAGAATAAAACTGTGCCAATCACTTCGATTGTACAAAAGATGCTAAGCTCTCCACCATTGAATAATTTTTTCATAGATATCATCGTACCTTGTTGCACTCAAGATATATGAACACTAATTAGCTCCTAGTCTAAACAGAAGGGAATGTATATGTGTGATTATAGTATGTATTAGGTAAAATACATAGCTTTTCTTCTACAAGAATAGTAATGATGGAAGATGTGCATGATAGGTTCATTTCAATTGTAATCAAGTATCTGTTTTGATGGCTCATTATAGAGGTTCTGGTAGAACAGAGGGTAAAATAAAGGTGCAGTGTGCAGGTTATATAGTCTTTTGGAGAGTTTGGCTGGAGAAAAATGTTCCCACTTTTATGGCGTGTCTATGGCCCTAAACTTTCTCTTGGTATAAAATTAGGTTTAAGGCTTCTTTTCAGTGTTCTACTGATGGTTTATTCAAGGGAATCACTGTTATTTCTGATTTGCGGAGTTATCGGCCTTTTGTTGATTCTTAGGGCAATTTAATTTAAGCAAATTGTGTCTCTATATCCACAAACAATTAGAAAAAATGTCAACTTGTTTTCACTTTAATTCATGTTTTAAAAATTTGCACAAAAAACAGTGAAAAAAATGTTAATTCTTTCTTGCTCCAAAGAAGGGGTAGATTGCAATTAGCAATAAAAGATTGTTTTTTGCCTCTGTTAATTCAGCTCCTTGAACACTAAATTAATCCTCGATATCTTCTATGGTTTCTTCTAAGGAAGATATCATCATCATACAATGGACATTCTTTCTTGATAATAAATTCATCTTTTCTTACAAAAGCAACATTGTCCATCACCCTAAATTAAATTTACATGTAAGTACCACCTCAAGAATTTTAGACCGAATACAATTGAAGATAATTCTATTTATACTATCAATATAGTCAAACATATAAACACACTGGAGAGGGTTAAGGACTAAATGCCACTTGCTATAAATAGGTCATCATAGAGCATCAAAACTTGAATGTAAATCCCATATACCTTGACAAAACCACTTGTTGATGACCATTGTTCTGATGTCCATGTGTTTGTCTCCCAAAGATAAAATGTTCCATCACTGAACGAGAAAATAATGATGAGGGTGTGAATCATAAACAGTGCATGTTCGATAAATAATTCATGTTTCACATATTGCATTACAATTTTGAAGCAAAGAAGTAATCTCCAGTAGGTGACCACTTCAGCATTGATATGCCTCCCAATCCACGTCGAATGGGTGTCCCCACACCTACATATAACATAGAAAATAACCAGAGATTCAGAAATTAGAGACAACCACTAGAGCTTAAGAGTTGTTTATCACAATGGCATTATGACAATCTAAACCTTTTTGGTTTCATAACCAGTTCAAAATACATGTAAAGGGTTTTTTAGGCCCTTGACAGCCAATGTAAAAACATGTTGATATCATGGACATGAATTACTCATGACAGATAGAAAATTATTAAAAAGAGATCTCACGGTAACTAATATATCCTAGACTTTGATTTCTAACTGAGCCCAACAACATCATTTGGTGAGATAAGATAGTCATCACTGTTGCTGATGAACAACAAAATGCCAATCTAGATATAGACATAGTCCTCGCCCTCCACGTAGAAACTATAAATCTAACAATTCAGAATCAACATAGCATACATAACTAGTGAGACAGAACTTTGATTCTTATTTCGCACAAAAAAGTTTGGAAGGGAGGTTATTTCATCCCAGGGTCAGTCACACCACAAGCCTCAATAAGGGCTTATAATGCTAGTTAAACTTACATATGACCTTGTGAACAAATTACCAGTAACCACTGGTAAGAATGGGACCAAGGACCTTTACCGTTGATGTAATTTCATATTACCAATTGAGCCTATCTTCATTGACAACATTGATCAATTTGTAAGATCAAATTACATGAACTCAAAAGTTAAGTCACACAAGAAAATTAAATTTACGAGTTAAAAAGGGTGTTATTTCTCCATATTTACTTACAGAAGCAAACTTGGTCTATGGTCCATCAGATCCTATCTTCCATATGTTAATGTGTTGTTTTTTTAGTTCATCAGTCTAGGTTGTAAACATATGCAATTTAGGGTACTTTCGATGACCCCTCTAAATTGAGGGAGAACAACTCAGGCAGAAAAAAAAAAAAAGAAAAATCCAGAATGAATTTTAAGCGTATTCAGCATATTAGTAAACATCACTGAACAGCAAGGAAGTTTCAAAGTAAACTGAAAACACTTAAGGAAGCAAAGATCTTCATCATACCTTGAGCATAATCCCACACTGTGAATGAGGAGCTTTCATATGAACCAGATGCTAAGTATGTAAAAAAATAGGTTAAGAAAAACTATGGTTGAGTACATGCAATTTAAAAAGAAAAATACATATCTTCTAGCATTGGGAAACACAGAAGAATCCAAAAATAAGGACTTTCAAAATTAATAAGGATATCTTCCATCTGGGCTCCAAGTGAGAGCACTAACATGCTCATGGTATGGACTTCGAAGAAAATCGACCAGGATATACCGATTTCCCGAGTTTCTAGACAAACTTCCTAAAAAGGAAGCAGCACCAGACCTAGGAGATGCAGCATTTCCAGGATAAGAAGCAGCCCAGATGCAAATTCCACCCCTGCAACAGTAAACCCAATTCCAGTAAACAAGAAAGCATACTCTCGACCAATTGACATTGCATTCACCATAACAACCACACAGAGACAAAACCTCACTTGCAACCCACAGCAAGCATTTTCCCACCATTGGGCCTCCACTCCAGCACTCTAACGTCTCTCTGAGACTCATTCGCCAAAATACTCGGGTTCCCCTCTATTTACAATGACAGAATATCAATCAGCATTTACTAAACAAAAATAACAATAACTAAGACCTTGATTGGATAAACTTTTCAATTAAACATTAATAGAAGAAAAAAATAAGATAAAATGAAATAAGCTTCTCCCACATGTTAAATTACAGAAGATCTACAGTTTACCTTTTCCAAAAGCTTATTCCAAATTGTGAATAAGCTAATTTAAACTTATGGGAATAACTTATGCTTATTTTACCTTCTTATTTTCTTCTCCTGAAAGTGTCTATGGATAATTTATCCAAACAAGACCTAAACAAGCTACCAATAACACGTCTCATGACCATAACAAGTTAAGTACCAGACTCTTGGTAATCACGAACCAAAACTTGTGTTGGGGCAGAAATAAAAGCAATTATATGCTTATTAGGGTGCCAGCTTACTCCTTGGAGATCAACCTCCGGCAACAAATGCACCTACCGAACAATTAAGATTAAATAACACCACACTATCAAACCACGTTAAAAAATTACACCGCAATGCAAATAGTGAGACCAATCAGGCACAACATACAACGTTAGGGCAAAAGAGGTGTCCGAGATAGGTGTTCACAAGCCCTTGCAAGAGTGCCACCGGACCCTTCCTCTGAACGCTTTCTCCAGCGGCGTTCGCCGTAGCCGCTGCTCCTTCCTGATCGGAAGCGTCGCTCTCCAGAGAGTGAAAAGGAACTGGACTGAACACCGATCCCTAATATAGAAAAAGGAAATAATCATAATGAATAAAATGGGGAAACAACATCGAGAAGAAGAGAATCGAGGGAATTGGGAAATGTGTATGATGCGATTGGTTACGAGGATTTTTCCATAGGTATGATTGGCTTGATCTTCGGAGAGAGCGTCCACGGTGACTGCAGAGAAAACTTTCAGTCAGAGAAGCGAAGCAATATGAACTGAGAGAAAGAGAGAGAGAGAGAGAGAGAGAGAGAAAGAGAGTTACTTAGGTCACGATTGAGTTCGCACAGAGTGAGTGAACCAGGAGGAGGAAAGGAAGCCATGTTTGGTTCCCGTTGGAGAGAAAGTAGGGTTTTAGCTTTGATTCACCCTAGTTTTCCCGCTTTCTTCTACCCTTAAGATGGATAAACAATAAATTATTGTACTAATTTTCAATTAGTATTAAAAACTTCATTTTTATTATTAATGATATTGTTAACGTTTTTCCCTCTTTCTGAAGAACAGTGAATATTCCTTTCATCACCGCACCATCAGAACTGAATCCCCCCAAAACAATATTAATCATATCTCCGCCGAACCCACGCATTGTTCCTCGAAATCTATGGGTTCTCATTAATCCCAAAATAGGCAAAGCATCTGCAATTCCTCTCTGAACCAAAGTAGTTCAATGCTATGAATCTCTTGTATAGTCCCAGACAAAGGTTCCTCTCACCCTTTACCCTCTTCACCCAACGCCGATGGAAGAAACCCACCGTTTCCGCCCAAACCCGTTTGGAGGACAGAGTACTAGACCCCCACTTCGACAAACTCATGACTCACCTCAAAAGACTCTACCTTGTTCTCAAAATCGACCACCTCATGTCCACCCGCAAGCGCGCTCCCTTCGTCTCCCTCACCCTCATGTCCCGCTGGCGAAACATCCTCGGACTCAATGTCCCTGTGGGCCCCTTCCTCCGCAAGTACCCTCACGTGTTCCACGTCTTTGTCCACCCTCTCAGGAGGAACACGTGCTGCAGGGTCACAAAAAAGATGAAAGAGCTGATCTTGCTTGAAGGGGTGGTGATGAAGCAGCAGGAGATGGAGGCTGTGAAGAGGGTGAAGAAGTTGTTGATGATGTCTGTGAGTGGCACTCTTCGTTTGCACGCTTTGAGGATGATCAGGAGGGAACTGGGTCTCCCTGAGGATTTCAGAGACTCCATTCTTGGGAAATTCAGTGGGGATTTTAAATTGGTTGGTTTGGAGGTTGTGGAATTGGTTGATTGGGATGCGGAGTTGGGATTGGCCGAGGTTGAGAAATGGAGGGAGAGAGAGTACACAGAGAAGTGGTTGAGTGAGTTTGAGACCAAGTTTGCATTTCCCATTAGTTTCCCAACTGGGTTTAAGATTGAGAAAGGGTTTAGAGAGAGGTTGAAGAATTGGCAGAGGCTTTCATACACTAAGCCTTATGAGCGGAAGGAGGTTGTTAGGGTGCGGACATGTGGAGGGATTGAGCGGTATGAGAAGAGGGCTGTGGCAGTTCTTCATGAGCTATTGAGCTTGACTGTGGAGAAAATGGTTGAGGTTGATCAACTGGTTCATTTTCGGAGAGACTTGGGTATTGAAGTTAATGTGCGTGAATTGCTGCTAAGGCACCCTGGTATATTTTACATATCAACTAAAGGGAAGACTCTAACTGTTTTTCTTAGGGAAGCATACCGTAAAGGGGGTTTGATTGAACCGAATCCCGTGTATGAGGTGCGTAGGAATATGTTGGATCTTGTATTGTTAGGGTGTAGGAAAACCAGACAATTGTTGGCTTGTGATGAGGGTAAGGAAGAGAGTAATGTTGTAGTCTGTGAAGTGAATGCGGAAGGTGAAAGAAAAGGGGATTGGGTGATTCCTTTCTTGGAGAATTGTGAGGAGAGCAGATCCCCTTGATGCTGTGTGAGAAGGTAGCAGATGCAGCTTATTTGAAGAGATTGTGAATATGGTTTTGGGTTTATGGAGTTCATTGCCATTGACTTCTATTTCCTTGAGCAGTGTTTCATTTGCATTCTATTGATCTCGATGGAGGTTTCATGTGGTAGCTAGATGAAACATACTACAGTGGTGGACAAATCAGCTCCTTTGTGATAAAGATGTGCACTTCTCCTGCTTATAGGATCTTCTCGAGTTGACTCTCTTGAATGTGGCTCGTATACTCTCTACTCCTTTTACATCCTCCTTTTCTTTTCAACTTTCTCTGATTCAAATTGCAAACTGTGAATCATCCAATTGAAGAGCTCTAGAGCCTTTATATTGACAGTTTCTGGCACAAGATGCTTAGAACATCTGGAAGAACAATTATGATGAAAGTCTTCTCAAGTTGAAAGGGGGGATTAGAGACATCTTTTTTACCATTTCACTGCAGAACAGGTTATGCAATATGAACCCATACAGCAATATCTTTACCACATTTGTTGTCTTGGGTTGCTATACGAACTCAAACTTGTTGAATTTAAAGGATTATAAATTAATGATGTTCAGTTTTTGTCTTTCCTGTTGTATTAGTTATAGGAAATTACTTAATATTTGAAGGCTTTTGGTAACACTTTGCTTCCCATTGCTTATACTATTGAATCATTATATTTATTACTAAAGTAGGGGAAATTTAATCATGATTGCAAGAGAATAATATATACTCACTTGGAGATATTCAAAATAACCGATTCCATCGTCACTCCAATAATTCCAAATATCATAGAAATGTCCAGGTCTCTCTTCCCATGGTCCAATTGGTCTCTCTTCCCATGGTCCAATTGTATCTTTCCACTGATATCTGTTTTGCAGATGTTCACCTTCAACGTAAGTACCACCCAATGCAGTAATATTGACAGGTGTTGGGTCTTAAGAGATTTTATTTTACACAAAGTTTGGAAGAAAGAAATATTATGTCATTCTAAGAGTTAAGATGAAAGCAATATTTGTTGACACAAATAGTAACGACATGTCCCTGTTAAACTAGGTCATTCGAGATTTGAATCCTAATGATATCACTTAGAATATGAAATAAACCATATTGGCAGGGAATACCTTCACCTTGTGTTGATCGAGCTAGGCTTGACTAACCTGGTCTTCATCTAGGCTCACCCTTGTCTTAATCGAGTTAGGTTTGACTTGGTCTTGATTGGACTAGGACCGATCTAGGTCTAGCCCAACTAAGTTCCCAACTCAGCTGAACGTGTGTTAGCCCCAACTCGGATGAATATAGACCTACCCTGGCTTGACTAATTGTAGGCTCGTTCTGACTCAGCTCGACATGGGCTTGGGTCGACCCTAAACCTGAGCCCGGGTTCACTCATCTTGACTTGGGCTAAGGCTGACTTGGATTGACTTAGGTCCAATATGACCTGGTCTTGATTAGACTAGGACCGATCTAGGCTTAGCCCACTAAGCTCCCAACTCAATTGAATGTGTGTTGGCCCTAACTCCGATGAATGTGGACTTGTCCTGTCTGATTGAATGTGGGCTCGTCCCGACTCGACTCGACCTGGCCTAGGTTCACTCATCCCAACCTGGGCTCAGGCTAACTGAGATTGACTTAGGCTCAATTTGACCTAGTCTTGATTAGGCTATGCCTGACTTGGTCTTAAGCGGACTAAGATTGACTTGGGCCTAGCCCGACTTAAATGAACATAGACTCGTCCCAACTCAGCTAAATGTGGGCTCATCCTGACTTGGTTTGACCTGAGCTCGGATCGACTCGTCATGACTTGGGCTAGGACTGACTTGGCTCGACCTGGGCTCAAGCCGACTCGACTTGACCTAGGCTCTAATTGACTTGACTTGATTTTGACCCTGGTCGATTGGGCCCGACCTTGCATGAGCCCAATCAGTGTTAAAATACTAGGTTTAGCCCCACCTAGCATTTCATAACTTGAAATGACCTAGATGCACCTTGATTTTAGATATTTAAAATCTGAAAATTTATCCAATTTATGTCCAATCCAAGTTGAGGATTGGACTTAAAATCCAAAAAATATGGATTTGGATTTGAGATAAATCCGTTTAAATACACTTAAAGTAATTTAGATTTGGATAATTATAGACTAACTTTGACAATATGGATTTTTTTATCACACATACTATTGGGCAATAGTATTTTACCACTTCTTCGAACAATTTGTTAAAGGTTTTGTCACCGGAGAATTTGATTTAATCATTTTCATTTGTTCTAAAAAAGTTTGTTCCATTTGTATTCATTATTTTTTGCTAATCATAATTAATCCACCCTTTTTAAAACCAATTGACCAAGTGAAAGTGAATGCCAGTTGGTTGAATAACCTAACTTTCATTCTGATGACCAATTCATTTTAAATCTTATAAATACTAAACTTCTTTAATAGGGTACACACTAAGAGTTGATAAATGTTAAAAGACTTTAGCAATAGATATTTATGGGTATCAATATTTTTGTCAGCGATTCTTAAGTGAGAAGTCAACCTGTACATCAGTGAAATCACTTTTTACACACTACGTATGATTTTAAAGTCTTTCAACAATAACATTGATGTCCGAATATATATTTCTTGTAGGATAATATTTAATTCTTGATTCTGTATCCGATGGCAATATTTCAACTTCAAAAGCCTTTGTTCCATCAGATATTGAAATTGTCTTCTAATTATGCAGATGAAAAATTAAGGACAACTCTTACATGGTGAAAGAGTGGAATTCAAAGATTCCAGGATACAGGGAAAACCAGAAGTGTATTTGTAAGCACAACTGAGTCAGTGATGTGCCTTGGCAGTAATGTGGCTATAGGGTGAAGCTTGAAGAGGCTTATCGAAGAATACTAAGGTTAAGTCCTGCAAAAGTCACACTATTGGTTGCAGAATTCTGTAAAGGTTAGAATACTAGTTCCAGGACATGCAAAGGTTAGATTACTTGTTGAAAAACATGCAGATTGAGATGACTGATCTCAAGAAGATGTGAGAAAAAACTCAAATGCAGACTTGAAGAGGTGGAAAATACTTAAAACATACATAGAAATGTGAGAATACTCAATGCTGATATGCAAATGTAATAATATTAACAGAATAAATCTCCACCGTGGATTTAGATTTAATCATATAACAATTTGTGTTCAAAATATTAAAATCATAAAATTAGAGTGTCAAAAATTGAAAAAAAAAAAGAAAAAACTGTTAAGTACTTTAAACAATGATAAAAGTTTAACTGTTAATCAAAATAAAACGAGTATTTATTACGTCTATTTTCTGAAAAGATAAAAAAGTTTAGAGTACTTTAATGAAAATTTCCCTTATATAAAATATTAATTAATTTTATTTCTTAAAAAATAATTATTGACTTTTAAGTATTGCTAATATTTATTAAGTCTTTCTTTTTCTAATATTTTGTAATAATTAATAGCAAAAACACATACTTTTCTATACTTTGTCTTCACATTTTTAATTTATTAAAATATATATATATATATATATATATATATATAATTTTCTTATTCTATAATGTTATTATTTTTATAATTAATCAAAAATTTAAAAAATAATATAATTTAATATATATATATATATATATATAATTTTATAAATATAATATTAAAAAGTTATGTATCTTTTACTTTTAGAAAAAAATTATCTAATTATTTCAAAATAATAAAAGGTTATTTAATAATTTATTTTATTATATAAATAAATAAATAAATAAAAAAATTATTTATTTAAAGATAAAATTGTTGAAAAATATAACCTCGAATAAAGTTATCAAATGGTGTAAGAGACCATTAATTAAAGAATGAAGTAGAGTTAATGAATAAACGGTAATATTAAAATTATTTCTTACATTGCTTTGGTTTTGTCGTTTCACCGGAAACAGAGAACTTCTTAAACCCTGCCACCAAAGTGGTGAGTAAGTGAGAACCTGCACCATCGTTTCAGAGCAAAACCTCCGTTTCAACAGAAAATGGTGTATGGAGCATTATGCGCCCACGCGCACAAATTCCCACTCGCTTACCGTGCGCTTAACCTCGGCCTTTCTCGTCAACATGCCACGCGCCTTCAGTTCCACACTCGCTCTTTGCTCCTCTCTCACCCTTTCAACTTCAATCACTCTGCCACCCCCTACAAGCCCTCCCTTCTCCGCATCCGCAATTCCCGCCTTTCCTCCCTCTCCGACGCTGGAAACGGCGGAAACGGCGCTCGCGGCGGCGGTGGCTCCGACGGTCCGAAATCCGGTGGCTCTGGCGGTTCGAACTCCGGTGGCGGCGATGGAGGAGAAAAATGGTCCTTGTTGTCATGGTAAACAAAGATCAACATGTAGCCCTATGGTTTTATCATTGTTTTATGTTATCATTTGTCCTTTGTTTTAGTCTAAGGTTACTTATGCCTTGTTTTTGGATAATAAGCACATGCAGGAAAAAAAGAAACGAAAAAAATGATAATAGGCATTTATGAGAGTATTTCATTTTTGTTTATTTTTCTTTTATAATTACTTTCATCCAAGATTCTGACTATGTGTGTGTGTGTGTGAGAAAACACTTAGCCTTACGTCTGAATAATATAGCTTTCTTTTTGAAATTGTAACATGGTTTTACTACAGGTACTTGGCTCTTCTTGAAAAATACCCTGTTGCGGTGAAAGCTCTAACTTCTGCACTTTTGAATCTAATTGGTGATTTGATTTGCCAGGTATTACACTATTTTCCCCCCTTTCCTTTCAATTCTTTTGGTTATATTCATTACTGCTTCAAAATGTATAATATACATAGTGACATTTTTTTGCTTAGAATAGAGTGTTGTTTTTACTTTTAGAAATCTGAACATGGTTTAACTGCTCTGCTTTCTGTTAATTTGCTACCTTGTTGTGAGTGGACAACCATGCATGGTTTCCCCAAGATTTTAAAGGTCAGGGGAGATGGGATTATGCTCAAATTCGTTGAATCAAGAGTTGTTTTGAATAAGGACGTGATGATATGAATGAAGATTTCGGAACTGGCATATAAAGAAATCCAAGCAGCACCAAATTTGCGTAGTTTGTTTATAACATTTATAATAATTTTACCATAAACTCAAATTGCCAGTTAGAAAATATTTTAGACATTTAATTAGGCTACAATCAAGAAAAGTGATGTCTTGATTGCTGGGTTGGGTTATTGAGTTATTTATACATTGATTTGGACTCCAAATGGGAAATGAAGACTAAGAAGATTATTAGGGGGTGGGGTGGAATGGAAGAGATATAGGCATGGAGAAATCTGAAATTTAAGTAGTGCAATGTTAATGCAATTTACCTTCCCATTAGTACCAAACATGGTCTGACTAGCTAAGTCATTTGCTGAGACTGGTATAAATTTATTAACCGAGGTGAGAGACTGCTAATACTTGCAAGTTGCAATATATTGTGCCCTGAAATCAACCAGAACTGCGTTTAGTGGATGCCCTACTTTGTGCCTCTGTCTTAGTAGTAAATTGATTTTTTTTTATTTTATTTCTCAATTTTATCTCTTACCTTACGTGTCATTTTGGGTCTATCCTCATTGCTAATGTTATCAAGCTATATTTGACATTACATTTGATATGGATTCTAAATAGATCACTTTTTTGGTCAATAGTTTAATTTACTTTTTGAAGCATTATGAAGCTCGGACACGCCTCTTAAATGGTGTGTCTTTGTGTTCTACACGTATCGAACACTGACACGCGTACAACACTATTACTATACATATTAGTGAAGTGTTCAATTTAAAAGACGTTGTTTTGGGTCTCTTGACAATTCTAATACAGTTCTAACACAATTTTAAAAAAGACAAATACAATGATTTTCTATAAACTCATAAACTTATTGTATAAATTTCTATTATGATTATAGAAATAAGGAGCAGATGGTATATAATCAGGAATATTTAGATTATATATGTATTATTGGGAATATTTTTATTTAATCTCTTATCATATCTTCATTTAATGTGAAATTTTGTGAAGTTGTTAATTTGTCTTTAAATGAATTTCAACTAAATTGTCTTTTTCAATGTTGATGATCAAGAAGGAGATGAAATGTCTTAAATGAATTATATTCTCTTTTCACTTTCTGGATTTTAGATAGATGAATTAGATTCATTTTTGTTATATTTGACTAACCTTATTCATAAATGGTTTTGAATACATAAATCTTGATTGTCAATGTATATAATTCATAATGATATAATGTATAGATATGTGTTCGTGTGTCCTACATTTTGGAAATTATGTGTCCAAGAGTTTGTGTCGAGTCCGGTATCTGGGTCAGTATCCTTGTTAATATGTTGATTTCCTAATAAATTTAATCTTATTTTTTACAGGTTGCGATAGATCAAGTGCAGTCACTGGACTTCAAGAGGACATTTGTCTTTACTTTTCTTGGTTTTGCTTTGGTGGGTCCAACGCTACATTTTTGGTAATTCCCTGGAATCTATGTTGGTATGCCTGAAAGTAGACTCCTTGTATAGTCTATTAAGTATGAATTTGGGATCGGACTTCAAATAATATAATGACATCCCAATCCAATAACAGTAGTAATAAGTGCAATATGTTGTTAGGTCCTTGGTGTAGTTTTTTCTTTAATAATATTGTCAATATTTATCCATTACCCTAATGAATATTATTAGAAGAATGCAAGGAAGATTGATTTCTGATATTTGTGGTGTCCATCTTTAGGAAATTTTCCACCATGGTCACATGAGTTTGGCTGAAGGCTCAACGATCGTCAAGTCTCATTCCATTGTCCTTCCTGACATTTGCTTTGAATTTGTAGGTATTTGTATCTGAGTAAATTGGTTACACTTCCAGGAGCATCAGGCGCACTTTTGCGGCTTGTACTTGATCAGGTGGGATATTTCTATTGGTCCTCGAATACACTGTCTATTGCCACTTTGAATCAGTTATTAATTAATTTTGTGCTTGTGTGATAATTTAATTTTGAATGCTATGAAATATTTTCACAGTTCATGTTTTCTCCCATATTCATCGGAGTTTTCTTAACTGCATTGATGACACTTGAGGGAAGGCCATCAGAAGCTATACCCAAGCTAAAACAGGTGGGTGTAAAAAAAGTAATGTTTAACTTGTACGCTTGTTCTAAAATGTGTTGAGAAAGTGGTATTTCGTTGTTGTCATGTATATTCATCGACAAATTTCATTTTGTAGGAGTGGTTTTCTGCTGTTCTAGCAAACTGGAAACTATGGATACCTTTTCAATTTCTCAACTTCAGATTTGTTCCACAACAATTTCAGGTTAGACTGGCAGACTCATGCACAGACACTGGGGATTTTACTTGAACATAAATCTGTTCACCAATCTGATACCTGTTGCCATTTTAATATTGAAGATCAGTTTAATTTGACTTGATCATTGCTTAATTTTCTTTCTTGAAATTCATTTAAACGCACCAGGATTTTATTTAGTCAATTGCTCCTAATGGAAACTCAGTTCTTGAAAAAATAATTTTCTATTGAGCTGTCAATGGATACTCTCTCATACTACCTTCTAATCCTTTTTTAGCTGAACAACAAAGGAAAAGTGAACATAATGAAGGAACTTTTTGTCAATATTTCGTTATTCGCCTTGCAACATGTTTGGATCTCTGGGATGCATCTTTTTGGCCCCTTATTTTCAATTTCAAGTATTATATCATATGAAAATGGGATGCCGTTTGTCTTTTTCTTATTCTGTTGAGAAGGCATCACAGTGGTTCGCAGTTCATTGTTCCATTTTTTTTATTTAAAGCAAACATTTACATTCACACACATATACTCTTTACTCAAAGTTAATCTTGATCTTAAATTAATTTCATTGGAAGTTTTCAAATGCCTGAAATCAGTGGAATAGAGCTATCTTTGGTTATGTTTGCTGACATTTCAGATGGATATTTTCCAATTTACCATATTTTTGTTGTTGATAGTATTCCTTGGCCATAGAATCTAATGCTTTTATTCTATGTTCTTGGATATGCTTCTCCATTTTATTAATGTTATTGTTGAGTTTAAAGTAGATAGACATAATTTCAGGTCCTTGCTGCTAATGTTATTGCTGTGGCTTGGAATGTTATTCTCTCATTTATGTCACACAGAGAGGTTGTTCCAAAATAGGTAAGCTTTATGTTCCTTGAATGCTGAAGACCTAATTTTAAGTAACTAGCATTTTGACCTTAGGAATTGAAATATGCACAACCTGAGGCAAGAAGAAATTCCTAGGATGTTTCCTAAAGAATAGCTGCATCATTAAGTAGTTGCAAAGTTTCCTGTACAAAGTTTTGCAAGCAGTAAATAAATTGAAAGAAAAGGTGGTGTTTCTGTAATTAAAAGTGAAAATAGAATGTGTTCCAAATGACCCTTGGAAATTATAAAGTTACTTGTTGCTATAATTTCTAAGAGTTTACCTTCAACAAAGAATAATCAGGACACCCTTTTAAGAAAACAGAATAATATGTAACCTTTCCTCTGAGTGATTCAATCTGTATTCGGATGATGTACAACAAAATCCTATTATTATGGACTAGCGACAACATATGTAATTCCGTGTATTCCCAATTTTACAATTAAAAAAATATAATTTTATTATTTTTAGTGTTACTATTTTTTATGAATAATTAATTAAAAAAAATAATACAAATTAAATATATACATATAATTTCATAAAAACAGTATTAAAAATTATGTAGTGTTTACTTTAAAAAAATATTTAATTATTTTAAAATAAAGAAAAATTATTCAATTATTTATATTATTAAATAAATTAGTTTTATTTACTACATGACGTATCTCTTTATGTGTAATGATATAGATATATAATACTGATATATTCTGTTTATATAATGGGATAAGTATATAATACTTTGAATCTATTTATTTTACAGCTTGGAAGAGCATGCACAATGCTGCAGTAATTGCATAATAGTTGACAATATTAATCAGTTTTATGTCCGTTGTTCATTCTTCAGACAGAACTTGAAAAGGAAGCTGCATAAGCTATATTTAGGTTTTTAACTGCTTTGGTAATTTACATGAACATGAAAGACTTGCACTTGTATAAACTGGCACTTGGAATTTTGTTTGGTCATACAAGTGTTTCTTTTTTATTGGTTTTATTGTATTTTTTATCCCCATGTTTTGGTTAATGTTAAATTTTGTTTGCTTAGGTTTTTAAGTTTTTCTATTTGGGAAAATTTGACCATTCCCTTATTTAATTTTACCAAAAATCTTCAAATTTAATTTTTATCCAACTATTTGTAGGGTTAATGATGAATTTAGAATATAAAATCCTTTCAGAGGGAATATTATAAATTCTATATCTAGGTTAAAATTTGATATTTTTGTTGAGTTTTGGGTAGAAGGTTGAAAATAACTTAAATCAACTTAATTTACGACATTTCTGAATGGATATGATTGTTTCATAGTTTTAGATAAAATGAACAGAAGAATAGCTTCTTTTGGTGACTACGAATGCCAATAGCTAAACAAATCTACAAAAGAAACGTACAAGAGTTTTCTCCTTTTATGAAATTCTTCATTTACTTCAAAGAATGTCATCCATAATATATTATGATACTTTTTTATTATATGTATTCAAGATATAGCGAAAACGTGAATTTTTGTTGTCAATATGATAATATTGCGTAAAGTAAAACCAACATAAACAGCATTTATAATTAATTTATCCATACTTGTCATACTACATCAGTAATTGGTATAAAAAAATGATTAGTTGCGAAAATAATGATTTGTTATGTATACCTTTTCACGTCTAGTGTCACACATAAGCCATGTAGGAAATATCAGTGTGCTTTCAGCTTTGGTTAGAAATTGGACATATAACAAGTTTTTGGAGTAATTGTAAGTGAAACTTCTTACTCTAGTCATAAACTAATATGGAATTTTACATTATTTAAGAATAAAAGCAAAAATCTTTCAGAATGATCAAATTTGTTGGGTCATTGATTGTAAGGCTTATCTTGAGACATAGAGGACGGACAGTTCTTTATTTATATATATATATATATATATATATATATATATATATATATATATATATATATATATATATAATAGATTTTAATTTTTGATAGTAGTTGGTTTCATCGGAAGTGGTGGTTGGTCACCGAATGTAAAGTAGTAATGTGGTCATCTTTGTAGGTGTGGATTTACATTCTATTTGGTTTCTTTATTTTTTAAAGTTGTGAAATTTTATTTTAGTTTAATTAGGTTTAAGTTATGACTGATTTGGATTGAATTTTGATTAAGAATGTTACTTTGGTTAGGTTTGTTTTTTATATTATTCGGGATTTGATCTTCAATAGTTAAAGACAAATAGCGACAGTTTGCAGTATTTAGAGGTTCGATTTCAAATTACAGATGGGTCATTTTTTTTACATTTTGAAAATATTTTTGGAATGGAATTTCGCTTAAAAAATGTTTCAAAATAATTATTTTAGAACATGACATTTTGAAAATATTTCGGAATTGACTTTTCGGAATGAAATTTCGTTTAAAAAATGTTTCAAATAATTATTCTAAAACATGTTTTCGAAACTAAATTTTGAGAAAACATATTTTAGAAACTTATATATTTGTAAAACTGATAAGCTGTAATTATCCCTTTCAAAATTTGATAGAATGTTGATGTGGTACAGGAAGCAATTGTTTAGAGGACGCACTTTGCCAACACAAATGAATGTTTAAATCTTCATGTTCATATGTTTGATGAATTCTTTCTGTACCTCCATCTATGATCTCTTCCTCTACCTCCATCAAATTTTAAATTCCAAAAATATTCATATGGAAATGATGAAAAAGGACATGCGTCTTCTTTAATATAAAATCATAACATTAGACCACAGTACAATATAGTAATCGTTTTCATTGAAACTGATCATCGACGGTGATATTTTTGAAGGTTGAGTGTGTGATTAAATAGTAGGGAAGGTTTTTCATTGGTAGGGAATGTTAAACGGCGATGAGGAATGATGTCGATTGACTTTCGTTGATTTGAACTGTTAGATCATCTTGACAAAGTCAACCGGTATAAGAATTTTTAGAAAATTTAAACTGGACGGGGTGGTGTCCAGTATACAAATTATAAATCGAATGAGAAATTGGAAGATGGAATCCGGTTTATAATTTGTAAACCGGACGTCACCCTGTCCGGTATACAAAAACTTAATAATTTACATATCGGATAGCTAGTGGGTGGACATCATTCGATTTGCAATTAAGTAAACTAAATATGAATCATCCTATTTACTAAATTGCAAACTGAATGATGTCTACTCACAAGTCATCCGGTATGCAAATTTTTAAGCTTTTGTATACCGGATAGGGTGACGTTCGGTTTACAAAAAAAATTAATGTATACCGGATGACTTTGGAATCCGATATATAATTTTCTAGAATTTTTAAAAAATTGTTTTTGTTTGTGTGCTGAGGTGTTGAAATGCTATTTTACATATATGGATAGTCTTTGTAGATATTCGGAGGAAGTAAATAAGGTGTCTGATATAAACCAAGTACATAAAAGTTGTTTAGTGGTTTAGAAAGAAGATTGCACCCTTGATTCTACAACAGATGAGGTAAAATGATTTATTTAAGAAATGTAAATTACTTACATAATAATGTGATATATTGTATAAGTGTTTGGTACACGAGATGATTTATTTCAATGGGTTCGCAAGGTTACATTTGGACTTGGCTTTGTTGTTGTCATACTCAGGTCTGACAAAGTAACTAGAGCACAAGATAGGAAGACATTTGTCTTGTTGGGATGTGAAAGAAGTGAAAAATATAGAAAATACAAAACAGATTTAGAGGTGAGTATAACCGGCACAAGAAAGTGTGAATGTCCATTCATATTGCGTGGTAAACCAATAAAAAATGGAGAAGGTTGGGTTTTGAAAGTTATATGTGGGTTGCATAATCATGAATTGGCTGAGACATTGGTTGGTCACCCTTATGCTGGTAGATTACAACCCGATGAACATGCATTAGTTGTGGACATGACAAAGACTAGAGTGAAACCATCGAACATAGTACTTACACTTAAAGAGAACAATGAAGACAATGTGACGACAATCAAATAATTGTATAATACCATATATACATACAAAAGATCAGTTAGAGGATCAAGAACTGAAATGCAGCAGTTGATGATGTTGTTGGAGTGTGACAAATATATTCATTGGAATAGGTGTCAAGAGTCCTCCCAATTTGTGAGTGATATATTTTGGAATCATCCTGATTCATTGAAGTTGTTAAACGCATTTAGCATTGTCTTGTTGATGGATAGCACATACAAGACCAATAAGTATAGGCTTCCACTGCTTGAAATAGTAGGTGTGACCTCGATAGGCTTAACTTTCTCAGTTGCCTTTGTCTTGATGTCAAGTGAACGTGAGAACAATTTCATTTGGGCTTTACAAAGATTACTAGGGTTGTTTTTAAGAGGAAATGTGTACCCTAAAGTTATTGTTAGTGATAGGGACATTGCTCTGATGAATGCAATTAAGCTTGTTTTTCTCGAAGCTTGTAACTTATGTGTAGGTTTCACATAAATAAGAATGTAAAGGTCAAGTGTAAAATGCTTGTTCATCCCAGGGATGCGTGAGATATTGTTATGGAAGCATGGGCAAGTGTGATTGATTGTTGGGATTGTAAGGCATTTCCTAAATGTGTTGAACGATTTGAATGTGCTTGTTTGGCATGGTCTTTATTTCTAGAATATGTGCAAAAGACCTGGATTAAGCTTCATAAGGAAAAATTTGTCAGAGCATGGACAAATAAGGTTATGCATGTGGGCAATACAACTTCAAATAGGTATGATATTATATTTTTTGTTTATTTATATGTTAATGAGAGTTGTGTTATTTGGAGTAATTTTGTGTTTGTATGTAGGGTTGAACAAGCTCATGGAAATTTGAAGCAAATTTTACAAACTAAAGTACATGTTGGGATGCAATGAACAATCTCCTTATCCTTCAACATAATGAGATTAAGACCTCTTTTGAGATGAGTCTACATGTTGTTACCCATACTTTCAATAGCTCATTATACAAACGTTTAGTGGGTGTGGTAAGCAAATATGCATTGATGCATATTGTAAAAGAGTTTAATAAGATAAAACTTATTGGCTTTGATAAGAAAAAGTGTGATTGTGTCCTTAGACATACTCATGGTTTACCATGTGCATGTGAGCTAGCAAGATATGTTGTTAGTGTGATACTACTAAATGAAGTGTATGTAATGTGAACTAAACTTAGTTTTTCAGACATATCATCAAGTCAATCATCATCTGAATTGTCCCTTCAACAAGAATTTGATGTCATTGCTAAATGCTTTAACGAGGTTGACATTGGAGGTAAAGTAACCATTAAGGGCAAGCTTCGAGAAATTGCATACCCTTACATAACATCATTATTTATGCCATTGGAAAAAGTTAAAACTAAAGGGTCTCAAAAGAGTAAACAAAATCGATTTGAGAAGTCAACCAAGTGTAACCCTTCATACTTTGAGCATGTAGACAAAATTCAATCCATTGAAGATAGTTGTTCTTCACATAAGGCTTCAAGAGTTAAGGTCAAAACACATTTGCCTATACCCTCTAAAGTAATTTCCATGCTTGATCATTTTCATCCTATTTGTCATTCATACATAGTGGACATTTTTAATGTTAAAGTTGATGGACATTGTGGTTATCGATCTATTGTTGCATTGTTGGGAATGGGAGAAGAGTCATGGCTATTAATTAGAATGGATTTATTTAAAGAGATATCTCAATGGCGTGATCAATATATAAGTATCTTTGGTAGCATTGAACGGCTTGATGAATTGAAGAACTCATTACTTGTTAAGGGGACGACATCTGTAAGTGTTTCTTACATTCCATGATTAACTTATTTTTTATATTAAAGATCTGTTAATAATATTTAATATATTTGCAAGCAAGTATTGACAAGTGGATGACTATAGTGGATATGGGTTACTCATTGCTAGTAGATATAATGTTATCCTAGTTTGTTTGTCGTTGAAACAAAATATTATCATTTTTCTATTACGAAGTAAACCTCCTTCTGAACTTAGTCTACATCGACTAATATACATAGGACACGTCAATAGGTCACATTTTGTATAGGTACATTTAGTTATATGTTACAATTTGGCCATTTCTTTTTTTAAATTTGAAGGCTAAATTAATTTTGAATTTCATTTACAGGTTAAATTGCTTTATGGTTGTCGTTTACCAAATGTAGACATTATGTGGACCATGCACAATTCTACAAAGGCAAAGTTATGGCTATCTCATTATATTGGCAGAATGCAAAGATTTGTACATATGTTAGGATCAAATACAACATATGTTAATCTTACGGATGATTGATTCATTTATAGTGAAGTTGTATGACTTTTTTTTCATTTATAATGAACAGGCACTTGTGTATTCATTTAAAAGGGACATACTCAAAAAGTTAACATAGTTAATAAAAGGGTTAAGTAATTATAGTAGCAAAATAGTTAATAAATCAACATAGTACCAACATACAGTCAATAAATATAGCCCTATTTATAGTACTAAATAGTCAATAAATATAGCCCTATGAACTACTAGAAGGCCCTCTCCCTCGAACAATTATGCCTCGTCTAGTGTACAGTACTCCTTCACGCAACCCAATCCGAGCCAACTCAAGTACAGCTTCTACATCCTTATATGATATAGTCTTCAGTCACACCCCGACAATCAATCATCCTCTGCAATAGGATGGTTATCCTTTTGAAGATACCCTGTACACAATAAATCAATTTTGAATATTAAGAATAAAAGAAAAATTTAAATAATTACACAATAAATAAACAATTTCTCCCAAGTGATCGAGATTTTGAATAAACCAATTTCTCTTAAGTTATTGTAAGTCAGAAACTGACCCACTATAGGCAAATGAAGTAAACATGAAACATCAAAGTGATTTAGATCTCACCAAATCGCAGATGAAATGTATTTGTATCCCTGTGTCACCTCTCAACAAATACACACATGAGGCCTTTGTCTGCTACCTTATAACAAATGTTGCATAGAGGCAACAATCCACAATTAATAATCAAAGCATGAACCTCAGGATGAGGAAGACCAAACTTGTTGACCTTTCTCTCATGGGAGACTAATTTTAGGACTCTCCGATCCTAAACAAAAAACAACAAATCATATCAAAATGTTCACGTATTAAACACAACAACTAATTATTACATAATATTACCTCACCCTGCCACAGTCTCAACGCCACATGGTCAATATAACTTACCAACAAAGACACATCAGATGGTCCCCAAGGAAAACCTACAGCCTCACCAGCATTAATACCACCAAAAGGAGCACTGGATAAAGTACCACAATCACCTCTACGAACTAATGTTGTAGGCCTTGTCTGGCCATCAGGCTGGGAACCACGTCCTCTGGTCCTGACCATATCTGCCAAAGTTTACAATTAATATTATTTTTAAAAAAATTACAAATTAATATACTGGATGGCATCTCATCCGGTATACGTTTTCAAAAAATATATAAACCAGATGAGGTGTCATCCGGTTTACATTTCGAAATCAATTGTAAATCGGAAGGCATCTCATCCGGTATACATTTTCAAAAATTATATAAACCAGATGAGGTGTCATCCGGTTTACATTCTATTTGGAAATATAAACTGGGCTCATCTGGTTTATATAATTTTTGAAAAACATATATCGGATGAGGTGTCATCTGATTTTATATTTCCAAATAAAATGTAAATCGGATGGCACCCCATCTAATTTAAAAAAAAACAAACGACCACCCAAATCAAAAATCAACCATTCAAATCTACAATATCACTCACAAATATCACAAAAACATGAATAAGTACTTACCTTTAACTTTCTTCAAGCTTTAATTGAAAATTTTGGTAACACTAAAGTTCGTTCGTCTTCCTCCATGATGCCCAAAACGCACACCTCTCACACCTAGCTCCCACATATCGAACAAATCAACTAGAAGACAATGTAGGGGGATGAAACACTGATGGTGACGGATCTCAACCAACAACGATAACGTGGAGGTGATGAAGCTTCAAACGGATACGAAAATAGAGTGAATGAAGGTGAAGGGGATAGAGGGTACTGTTGGGTTTTACAATATTAGACTAAGGATATAATAGACTTTTCGTGTCTAATATGAAGGTGTATGAGGAGATCATGGAGGTGCCGGAAGAATTCATCCATATGTTTTGTGACAGAGTACCGTATTTGGGCTTATTAGGCCTTGTTTAAGAGTATTGGGCTCGTAACTGCTTTAGCCTAAGTCCCTGTCATTATAAGTAGCCGAAATTAAATGGTTTTCGAACACATACAAAAAACCATGAAAATGTTGTCCAGAATCCTGATTTAAATGGAATTTTTCACTGAAATGGCACACTCTGCTCTCTCTTTTTTTTTTTTTTTCGGAAAAAGCATATTATTGCACAGTTTGGTTTTCAAGTCAAAATTCAGTTTCTAGAAAGTCTAATTCTAACTTCTGATTAGTTGCAATATCGCTGGAACGTTGGAATTTGGTTTTTTGGGAATCTGAGTTGTTATTTCCTTTTTGTTTTTGCTTTAAAAAATAAAGGAAAGAAGAAAAAAGTTGGAAAAAATATAAATTAATTAATTTAAATGAAGTATTTTGAGGAAAAAAAATTGAAATAAAAGTGTTTAAATTTAAAAATCTGATAAAAATAAAATTGCATTAGGTAATTATATATAAAAAAAAGTGCGTAGGATATAATTATTAGACATCTAAAAAAGTAGATATTTTTTTTTTCATATTTACACTTTTATTTCAAACTTTTTTTCTCATATTTTTCATTTAAATTCATTCTTTTTTATTTCTTTTTAATATTTCCTTCTTTCTCTTTATTTAAAAAAAATAAAAAATAAAAGTACCAATTCGGAATTCTGACCGATTTTCTGATAAGTCCCACCCAATCAATCATCAAAATTCAAAAATTGAAATTGTGACATCAAAAAAGTACATACTATCCAGATAGATATTTAATTAAAAAAAAAAAAAAAAAAAAAAAAA